>Ga0247727_10007604_pt1 | contig 20531 bp, 21 predicted proteins | sample WisWelCaveWW1625_FD_202498 | JGI IMG/M metagenome (GOLD analysis project Ga0247727, IMG submission 202498) | Biofilm microbial communities from Wishing Well Cave, Virginia, United States - WW16-25 | ecosystem: Environmental > Aquatic > Deep subsurface > Groundwater > Cave microbial mat | place... | reverse complement strand
AGATCAAAGCTCATCTTCGCGGAGACGATCTCGGGAACCTGCAATACCTCGAATTTTTGAAAATTCGGAAGATCTACGATGCGTTTCGCAAGTTCATGGATGGGGCTCCTCTCGGTGCGCGACAAGTCGGGCATCCCAAGATACCGCACAAGGCGCATCCCCTCCACATCGGTGCGTTTTCCAAGTTCCGCGCGCAGGCGCTTCTCTTCTGGAGAGTCAATGACGATTTCGGAACGGCTCATAATGCGACTATCCTAGCAAAGTTTTCGGCGGACTGGAAATATACGATGGCGAAACCGTGTTGCGAGTAACCACCCTAGAAAAATCGAAGCGTTGTGAGAATAGCTTCAAATGTTTCCTTTACTTCCTCATCGTCAGGAACACCGCTCATATGGATAATATTAACAACTTCTTCTCCTTCCGGTCTGCCTATATCGAATAGGTAGCGACCCGTCTCGCCACGTCTCTCGTAGATAAGTATTTCTTTCCCATTGATAATCTCATTCCGCGTATACAGATTTAGATTCGCAAAAGACCTCTGAGCAACAGCGGGATAAATAGCATAGGGTTCTAGAGGACTCGATCCTGAAAACCCAATAAATGTTTCAGATATACCAGGTACTCCAAGGAATTTCTTAAGTTCCGGTGGGTATTTAAACTCGAATCCATTGCGATCATCGCGATAAACCGTCCAGTTGCTTGTGGTAATTTTCCCTCCCTGCCACACAAAATATCCTGCAACGCCCAACACGATAATCGCCACGATGGCACCTACCGCGATATTGGAAAATCCTTGCTTGTTATTCATAACCACACTATACCACATTAACCCTACGGCTGGAAAATGTCTTCTGTTCTTCCCTCGACCGACAGCTTCACCGATTTCACTGTTGGGAACTGTTTCAAGGTTTCCGTTATCTGCGCCATACGTGCTGCCATGGAACAGGATCCGCCGCCTTCTTCTATCTTTGCATTAAAATCCGCCCGTGCCTCGCCATCCACGATCTTCAATGAATTAAGCACACTTCCGGTGGGAATGTTGGAGGTATACCCCTCGCCCAAGTCGGCGCGGGTCGGTCCCTGAAGAAGCATCTCGAGCGCCGCGCGCCCCACACCGGGAGTTGCAGGCACCATGCGCATGACCGCCACCACTTCCGTGCAGTCTTTGACCGGTGCAAGTTTTTGGTTCATAAGAAAAATATTGAACGAGATCGTACGTTCTACAATCGTGGATGTTGCATCTCCTCCTTCCAAAAATTCATTTGGAATCGGTGCGGGGCGCGTGGCAAACGCAAAGGTTGCCAACACGTCTCGCGCCGCATCCGCGGGTTTCATAAACTCCGCAATAAGAAAGAAATCGCCGAGGGACGCTATCGCGTATTCTTTCTTTTCGTCCTCAAAACCGAGCACTTCTTTTGCACTTCTAAGACGCATAACGCTCTCGCTCTCCGTGCATGCACTGCACGAGCCTTGGTTTTCCCAAAATTCTCTTGTCGAAGCGAATCCCGCCGCACCATTCCAAAAGAACGTAAGCGCGTGCACATTTCCATTTTCAAATTCGGTGATGCTCGCCTTGCGCCCTTTTCCGGTAATCATGAACTGATCCTCCGGATATTTGAGCGTGTAAGAAAATTCCGTAAAATCGCCCTCATAGCCGGTTACATATGAACTCCTAAATGTGTCCATGCCCGCATTGCCACGCAAGTATGCGATAAATCCAATGAGTGCCACGACTCCCGCCATGATAAGAATGATTTTAACAGTAGAAAATCCAAAGTTTTTCATAATATGAGCTTACTGCGAAAATCTGCGGTGCGCAACATAATTTTGTCCGAGCGGAAACTTTCGTTTTGGGAGGAGCTATTGGAAGCGACAAAAGCTCGGCATCCCGCCTTGCGTGATTTTTGTCGCTGAGATGCAGGCGCGTCCGCTCGCAGGAAGCGGACGACGCCGGTCCTCCCAAAACGGAAGTTAAAGCGTGTTGCGGGGGCCGGAATCGAACCGGCTTCAAAAGCTTATGGGGCTCCCCGGGAAACCATTCCCAAACCCCCCGCGTGGTCTATTGTAGAATGAAGCGAGGAATTGTCAAAACATCTGCCGAATGATAAAAAGAAGGTACGGCTGGGTAGCTCAGTGGCAGAGCAGGGCTTTCATAAGGCCAAGGTCGTGAGTTCGATCCTCACCCCAGCCACTAAAATGAATATTGCCATTCTTGGTTTTGGACGCGAAGGTAAATCGATTTTGAAATTCCTTAAAAAATCTCCCCGTTACCGCGGAGCGCACATTGAAATCCTCGACCAAGCGCGCGACAAGAATTACTTAAAAAACCTTTCGCGTTTTGACCTCATTTTCCGCTCACCGGGCATTCCCTACCAAACACCGGCGCTCTTCCGTGCACGGTGCGACGGCGTAAAGTTTTCATCCGCGACCATTCTTTTTTTTGAACACGCGCCGACCAAGAACGTGGTAGGCATCACGGGGAGCAAGGGGAAGGGCACGACCGCGACGCTCCTCTATAAAATAATGAAAGCAGCGGGGAAAGACGTGTATCTCGCGGGGAATATCGGCAAGCCCGCGCTCGATATTCTGCCGAAGTTAAAGAAGGGCTCTTGGGTCATCCTTGAGCTTTCAAGCTTCCAACTGCAGGACCTCCCCTATTCCCCGCGCATCGCCGTCGTACTCGATATGTTTCCAGAACACCTTGACCACCACAAGACGCTCCGGGAATACTACGGCTCGAAGGCAAATATCGTGAGATTTCAAAAACCCTCGGATGTTGCGTTTTACGCAAAAGACAACGCCGTTGCCACACGCACGGCCGCAAAAGGGAAGGGAAAGAAAATCCCCATTGATACAAGATCTTTCTCGCTTTTTTCACAATCGGAACTCCAAATACCCGGAGCGCACAATCTCAAAAATGCGGTCGCGGCCGCACGCGTAGCCCAAGCGCTCGGCATTTCCGACCGCGTGATACGCAAAGCGACGCTTGCCTTTCGCGGCAACGAACATCGGCTGGAGTTCGTACGGAAGATAGAAAATGCGTCTTTCTGGAACGACTCGGCATCCACGAATCCCCAAACGACTATCGCAGCACTCAATGCATTTCCGGGCACACCAAAAATCTTGATTGCCGGCGGACAGGATAAAGGACTTGACTACCGCCCGCTCGGCAACGCACTACGCAACTCCAACGCGAAACTTGTGATTCTCTTCGGCGAGAACAGAAAGAAAATACAGGGTGCGATCAAAAAATCCGGCATCCCAGTCAAATTCACCGCAAACCTCTCATCCGCCGTCCTGCTCGCCTATCGTTTGGCAAAACTACTCCCTACTCCCTACTCACTACTCACTATTTTATTCTCTCCCGGCGCCGCAAGTTTTGATATGTTCAAAAATTATGCGGATCGCGGGCATGCTTTCAAACAGTTAGTCAAAAAGCTTAGGACGCGATAGAATATCTTGAAAGAGTCATTAGTTATTTGTTAACAGTCATTAGTCACCCCCAACATGGCTTCCATATTGAACAAAAAGATCGTTCACCATCTTGCAGAACTCGCGCGCATTGAGCTCACCGAACGTGAGGAGGAAAAACTTTTAAAGGAACTCCAGCGCATTGTGGATCATTTTAAGGAGTTGGAAGAAGTGGACACGCAGGACGTTGTCCCTGTTTCCGGGGGGACTGATCTCGTGAGTATCTTCCGGAACGATACAACAAAAAAAAGTGCGGGCGCAAAAACCACTATAGCATTTCCGGAAAAAGAAAATGGCTATCTCAAAGTGCCACCAGTTTTTGAGCAAACATGAACCCCACGGAAGGACTCACGATCAGTGCGCTCAAGGAAAAGCTCATTGCAAAGGAGTTTTCCGCCTTGGAAAACACACAGGCATTTTTTGAACGCATCAAGGAACACGATAAAAAAATCGGCGCATTTCTTGCGTTGAACGAAGAGCAGGCGCTCCGCACGGCAGAAGAGGTTGATATCCTCATTGCTAAGGGCGAACAAATTGGAGAACTCGCGGGAGTTCCCCTCGCCATAAAGGACAACATAACGCTCGAAGGGCTCCCCGCGACCGCCGGTTCAAAGCTTCTGGAACGCTATACTGCCGCCTACGATGCAGGCGTCGTGAAGCGCCTTAAGACTCAGCACGCGATCATTCTCGGCAAAACCAACCTTGATGAATTTGGGATGGGGTCTTCTACAGAAAATTCTGCATTCCAGATCACTCGGAACCCGCACGATCCAAAACGCGTGCCCGGAGGCTCCTCGGGAGGGTCTGCGGCGGCAGTTGCCGCAGGCATGGCCTTGGGCGCTCTTGGTTCAGACACGGGTGGTTCCATCCGGCAACCTGCAGCATTCTGCGGCGTAGTGGGCCTCAAACCCACCTACGGCGCAGTTTCCCGCTCGGGACTCATCGCGCTTGCCTCAAGCCTGGACCAGATCGGCCCCTTGACGCGCACGGTAAAAGACGCCGCACTACTCTTTAGGGCAATCACGGGACATGACCCCTTGGATGCCACAAGTACCGACACACATTACGAAAAAGACGAGGAACTTATCAAGCCTTCATTTGAAAAGATAAAAAATCTCACCGTAGGAATCCCGAAAGAATACTTTATAGGCGGTATTGATGCCGAGGTTTCAGAGGCACTTGACGAAGCACTGCGCGCCCTGAAATCACTTGGCGTGAAGACGAAAGAGATCTCACTGCCTCACACGAAGTACGCACTCTCGGCGTACTATATCATCCTTCCTGCGGAGGCGAGTGCAAATCTCGCGAGATTTGACGGGATTCGCTATTCACAAAATCCTATGAATTTTCATGGGATGCAGGGCAAAGCTGAGGGACTTTATGATCTTTATCTTGAGCAACGTGGTCACGGATTCGGTCCCGAACCAAAACGCCGCATTATTCTCGGCACTTTTGTGCTCTCGTCGGGGTACTACGATGCATACTACGCAAAAGCTCAAAAGGTGAGGCGGCTCATCGCGGAAGATTTTAAGCGGACATTTGAGGAAGTGGATGTACTCTTTACTCCCACGACTCCCACCACCGCATTCGCCTTGGGAGAAAAAACAGCTGATCCCCTCTCGATGTATCTCTCTGATATTTTCACTATTCCCGCAAACCTCGCCGGGGTTCCTGCGATCTCCATTCCAGTACGACCAACTTTAAACCTGAAACCAGAAACCTCAAACCTTCCAGTTGGATTCCAACTCATCGGACGACACTTCCGCGAAGCGGATATTTTGGGACTAGGACAGTACTACGAAAAACTAAGCTGACTAAAATAGGTCAGTTACGTATCGGGTGTGCTCGAAAGAACTTCCACATCTCCTCGTTCGCGCTTATATCCCGTGTAGTCTTCCCGATCAGACGCTCTCCTAGATACTGATAGCCACCGGGCCAGGTGTGTCCTCCGTTCTTTATAAGATATGACGCCACTTCACTCCCGCTCTTACAGTTCGTATACGCGGTGCGCACAACGGTCGTCCCGTCATTCGGGTCCGTATCGGGCAAAGAAGTAATAGTGGGGCTTCCTATGCAGCCATTGATGCGTGCCCATTCCGTGAGAGTATCGGCCACATTCAGCCGATGTGCCTTGTCAGTTGCAGCGATAAAATCATTGTCGCCGTTCATCATCAAAATAGAAACCGCCCGAGACGGCTTGCACGCTCCGCCTGCCCAGTTCAAGCCCATAGACCCTGCGATCGGCACGATCGCCGCAACCGTATCCGCATGCTCGCATGCCATACGGAACGATATGAGCCCTCCGTTCGAGATGCCCGTTGCATACACCCGTTTCACATCAAGCGAAACTTGCGCGGCCACTTCGCCGAGCATTTTTTTCACAAACCCCATATCGTCAACATTCTTCACCGCCACATGCCGCACGATATCCCGTCCGTCATTCCATGTTTTGTCTATTGCTTCGGGGTAGAGAAGGAAAAATCCTTCGTGATCGGCGAGCGAACTAAAACATCCAGGATTCCCGATCGTGTTGTCCGGACAGGTGCCTTTGTGGGTTCCGAGCGCCTCAGCACCCCCCCCGTGAAACACGATGATGGCCGGAAGCGATCGCTTGCCGTCATACGAGGTCGGTACATAGAACCCGTACGTGCGCACAAGTCCACCATGCTGAAGCGAGAGATAGTGGTAGCCGGATGCAAACACAGCCGACGAGGAGGGTGTGACGGGCTGGGGTGGAGTAACGGAGGAGGGAGTAAATCCCGTGCGGGATTTCCATACCACCACCAATACCGCGAGAGCGAGTAAAATGAAAATAAATCGCCGCATTGCATAATCATACCGCACCACAGAAAAAAGGTTCAAATCGCATCACGGACAAATGGTAGCCCCTCGTCGTCCCGCTCAAGCGTGACTCACTCGGGACACTCATTTTGCTAACAAAAAACGCACGACCAAGTCGCCGTTTTTTTGTTGCAAAATTGAGTGCGCAGCCGACCGGGAATTGAACAAATTTCGTATCCACGAAATTTTTAAAACCCATCGGTTTTAACCCGCTCACTTCGTTCGCTTTTCCGCCTTGGTGAAACTCCCGTTTCCCCATCGCCCCTTCCCGTTCAAATCCGGTCGCACAGGACAGAAAGAAAACTGACCATATAGGCCAGTTTTCTTTCCGCTTGCGCAGCCGACCGGACTTGAACCGGCAACCCCCGCCGTGACAGGGCGGTGCTCTAACCAATTGAGCTACGGCTGCATATTATTCTTCGTCAGTATACCAAGAAGTGCGTCTTGAGCAAGAGAATCCTACCAATCCGCGAGCGCGCGAGAGATACTCTTCCCTTGCGGGAAATGTCGATGGAAGAACTCGTTTCGGTGCTTGTCGTAACGATAATCCTTGCCCCACTCACGGAAATTTTTGGCAACGCTCCGGATCGCGGAGGCGACAGTCAGGATTTCTTGATCGGTCATCACGGGGTGGAGTGACACGCGCACGAATCCGAGCTTTAAAGACCAATCACCCTGATCAACCAGATCGGTCATCCGCTTTGACTCCACGTGCGACACTCCCAGAAGATAGTGTCCGTACGTCCCCGCGCAGGCACATCCTCCGCGCGTCTGTATCCCAAATCGGTCATTCAAGAGCTTCACCGCAAGGTTGTAGTGAAGATCTTTTATCACGAACGAGATGATCGCAAGACCTTCCGAGCGTGCTCCTCCGAGCACACGAAGCCCGGGAATCTCTTTGACGGCTTCTAAAAAGAGCAGACGCATCTCTTTCTCGCGTAGAGCAATACGCTTCACGCCCATCTCTTCTTTGAGTTCAATGGTGAGCGCGGCTTTAATGGTTTGGAAGATAGGAGGTGTCCCTCCATCTTCACGATGCGCGATGTCTTCAATATACCTTCGCCCACCCCACGGATTCGTCCACGTGACCGTTCCCCCACCAGGACGATCGGGGGTCTCGTTCTTGTAGAGCCGAGAATCAAACACCAAAATGCCCGAAGATCCGGGACCGCCCAGAAACTTGTGCGGAGAAAAATAGATCGCATCGAGTGCTTCTTTGGGATTCTTTGGGTGCATATTGATCGCGATGTACGGAGCTGCCGCAGCAAAATCGACAAAACAAAGCCCCTTATACCGATGCATGAGCGCCGCGATCGCATGATACGGCGGACGCATTCCCGTCACGTTGGACCCCGCAGAAATTGCGGCGATCTTCGGGCGAGAACGATATTTCCGAATCTCTGCCTCAAAAAGTTTTGGATCTACCTCCCCCATGGCATTCGGGGGGACCACCACCAAATCGCCGATCGTCTCAAGCCACGAGGTATGGTTTGAGTGGTGTTCCATGTGGCTCACAAATATAATCGGCCGCATCCGTTCGGGAATCTTGGTGTACTTTCGGAATCGTTCATGAAGCTTGAGCCCCATCAAGCGCTCAAGCTTCGTCACCGCCCCCGTCATGCCGGAATCGACTGGGAGCACCACATCGCGCGGACCCGCGCCCACGTGGCGCGCGATGATCTGCTTCGCGCGCTCATAGGCATGGGTCATCGTGGTACCGGTTACGGTGGATTCGGTATGGGTGTTTCCCACGAACGGCCCAAAATCATCCTGGAGCCGTTTCTCTATCGGCGCATAAAGACGCCCCGTAGCCGCCCAATCGGCGTAGAGCAAACGCTTCACGCCATAGGGAGTCCGGAACGGTGCCCGATGCCCCACAATATATTTACGAAATCGAGAGAAGTGGCGCTCGAGAGACATCATAAAAGACAATCTTGTGTTAACCTTACGGCGCGCGCGAACAAATTACAACATCTTTTTGAACTCCGGCTCATGGATCGTTTTTCTGAATCGGGGCCAATGCCGCCTATGCCAGAAAAAAGAATCGCTAAAAATGAATGTCAGTCTCAAACGATCTTATAATCGCTGCTTGTTCTTCTGCTGTAATTTGATTGCCCCAAAGGTCTAATTGTCTTAAGCCAACAAGTAGCCCGATCTCGGGAGGAAGTTTGGTGAGATGATTATCGTAAAGAGACAAGGAAACAAGATTGGCTAGATTGCCAATCTCAAGAGGAATTTCCGTGAGTTGATTGTCGGAAAAAAAAAGTTTTTCCAAACCAGCGAGCTTGGTAAGAACGGGCGGAAAACGCTCAAACTGATTATCGCTTAATTCCAATTCTTTAAGATGGGTAAGGTTCTCAAATTCTTGCGGGAGCTCAGCAAGGTGTTGTCTCCCAAGACCAAGCCAGCGCAAGTTCCTCAAATTCCCGATTTCTGAAGGTAATTGCGCAAGTTGGTTGTCATTCAAATACAGCGCCTTTAATCTCCGAAGTTTTCCAATGTCAGGAGGAATTTCTTGAAGCTGATTGTTGCTTAGGTTGAGGCTTTTGAGGTCCGAGAGAGAAAAAAGCTCTCGAGGAAGCTCTGCGATGGTGTTGTTTTGCAGTTCTAAAACCTTGAGATTGCGGAAGGCGCCAATTTCGGGAGAAAGTGCGGTAATATTCTTTTCTATCAAAATAAGTGCGCATACGCCCCTGGGGTTGCGCAGGGCGTCTTCAAAATTCCAAAAGACGCCCGACGCACACGGCACTTCTCCTTCAAGCTCAAGATCAACTTTGACGGGAATATGCGAAACCCCGTAGACAACAAAAAGCGTCAGAATAACACCAGTAAAAAACGGGATGGCCAGGTCAAAAAGTGATTGATTTTTATATGACTCGTCAATCATCGAATGGAGTATAACATGGCGGAAGGTCAGGCAATCAAATTGAGAAATTCTTTTTCTACAATGGTCTTTACTCCCAGCTTCTTCGCCTTTTCGTATTTTGACCCAGGATCGGAACCGGCAACAACGTATGACGTTTTTTTGCTCACCGATTCGGAAATATCCCCGCCCAACGCGCGGATTTTTTCTTTTGCTTCATCTCGACTCATTGATGTCAAACTTCCCGTCAGTACGAAGGTGAGACCAACTAACTTTTGACTTTCGACTGATGACTTTTGACGTTGAAACTCAATGCCCACATTTGCGAGTTTCTCTAAGAGCGCAATACTGCGTTTTTCGCGGAACCAGCCGTGGATGCTCCCGGCAACTTTCGGGCCGATATCGGAAACGTGCTGTAATGCCTCAAGTGAAAGCTTTTCGTACTGACTTGCAAGATCCTTGACCGACGACGAGGGGAAATGTTTCGCAAGTACCTGCGCAGTTTCTTCTCCGACATGGAGGATACCGAGCGCATAGATGAACCGCGGTAAAGCCACTTTTTTCTTTTCTTGAATTTCACGCACGATATTTTCCGCTGACTTTTCGCCAAATCGTTCGAGCGTTGCAATATCGCCTTCTTTGAGCAAGAAAATATCTGCTGCATCAACGATCAACCCTTCGTCCATGAATCGATCTATGATTTTCGGACCAAGCCCGTCGATATTGAACGCCAATCGGGACACGAAGTGATAAAGCATTTCCTTGTGCCGTGCACCACAGTTTTTGTTGGCGCAACGGTATGCCACACCATCACGGACAACGGAAGAGCCATCCACCGGGCAATGTACAGGCATAACAAACTTTTTTTCTTTTCCGGTGCGCAGTTCGGCTAAAACCTTCGTGACCTGCGGGATGACGTCTCCCGCGCGACTTACGATCACCGTATCGCCAATCTTGAGCCCCAGCCGCTCGATCTCATCTGCGTTATGGAGTGTTGCATGCGTAACCGTCACTCCGCTTACACTCACAGGATCCATAACCGCCACAGGCGTCAAAACCCCCGTACGTCCTACCTGTACTTTAATTTCGCGCACGACGGTTGTTGCTTCCTTTGGGGCAAACTTGTATGCGATAGCGGTACGGGGCGCCTTGCCAATAATCCACGCCCTATCATAAAGCTCATTGTCGTTCACGCTCACCACAACCCCATCGATCTCAAACGCAATTTTCTCACGCTTTTTCTTAATATCTTCGTGGAATGCAAAAATGTCTTCAAGAGTGCGCACCTTGCAGCTCAGTTGGTTCGTTTTGATACCCCAACGATTCAATGCCTGATATTCCTCCTCGCGAGTAGGAAACCGTGCAAGATACTTTTTATCACCCCGACGCCCCACGATACCATATGCATAAAAGTCCAATTTGCGCGCAGCAGTGATCGTGGGATCCAATTGGCGGATAGATCCCGCCGCAACGTTCCTGGGATTCGCATAAAGCTTTTCTCCTTTCTTCTTTTGTTCCCGATTGATGCGCACAAACTCTTTTTTCGTCAGCACCACTTCACCACGCACGACGAGTTCGTCCGGATAACCGTCGCCCTCAAGTCGGAGCGGAATCGCTTCTATCGTTCGGATATTCTGGGTTATGTCTTCTCCGGTATCACCATCACCGCGCGTTGCGCCGCGCACAAGAACTCCCTTGCGATACACAAGCTCAAGCGCAAGCCCGTCCATCTTAAGGTCGCAATAGAATGGTCCCGATACTTTTGTGTTGAGAAAATTTTCAAGCCGCTCAAGCCATGCCCGCATGTCTGCTTCGGAAAATGCATCATTCAATGAATTCATCCTCACTGGTTCACCGCCCACGAGATGCCTCACCTTTCTGAACTGTTTCAGAAGCTTTCCCCCTACGCGTTGTGTGGGAGAATCGGGGGTCACGAGGTCCGGGAATTGAGCTTCGAGGTCAAAAAGTTCCTTTTTTAAAGAATCGAGCGCGCTATCCGAAATCTCCTGTTCGTCAAGAACATGGTACAGAGACCGATGATGATTGATGGTTTTCCTAAGGTGCGCGATGCGCTCGCGCGCCGCCTTTTTGTCCATGTGGAGCGTATTATACCGCGAAGGCGGGGGGTGGACTATCGCGGGATCGCGCTACAGATCAAGCTGAAACGCCCTGCTTGATTCTCCGGCACGTCCTACAGAACGGATCTGGGTCACCCGGGAAGCAGGCGTAATATCGGCACACGATGCGAGCGCCGTCGTTCCTTCAAGACAACTTACCTCTACGCTTGCTTGGTTCGAAAAGACCGGCAGGTTCGCGATCGGACACACGGCATATGCACCCGCGGGAGCCGTAAGGCAGTAATAGTTATAAAGCCCCCACTCAAGACCGGCATCCGCGGCAAAGATCGCAGCTGCAGAACGCGATGCATCCGTTGCTTGGCGCACTTGGTAGACCATCAGGAGCCCGGCGATCGTCGTGACCCCCAAAATCGCCCCGCCCAAGGCAACCATGGAGAGGAGCATCACCTGTCCCCCCTTACATCTCTCGTTCATTTAACGAGGGTTCGTTTCTATAGGTCCCTTCGGGAGCGCGCGAATTGCGGTGAGGGCCGTGCCGGTAGTGTACGTACCAGTTACTTCTTCCACAGACACGAACGCTACATAATTTGCAGCGGTCTGATATACGCACGAACGCGACGCGGTGTGTATCGCATCCGCTACATTCAAGTCTTCAATCAAGTCTTCAATATCGGGTCGTCCATCATTCTGGCAATCAAAACGATAATGGTATCGCGTGCCGGCAGGAGCGCCGATCGCTGTTGCGGTCAGCATCACCGAAAGCGGTATACGTCCACTCCGAGGATCGGGCGTGAGTTGGACTGTAAGCGGCCCTCCACTTCCGGGAGTGCCGGGGGTGGTGGAGGTAGTGGAGGTGCCGGTTCCGGGACCCCCTGCGCTAAAAGATGCCGCAAACTGCATCCATCCAAGCACATTATCGCTCCATGCCCAACCCTCAATAGTACCATTCGTTTCTGTCACGTGATAACGCTTTGAACCACTCGCGTTCGCGATGTCAGCATCACCGGAGAGCTTGATCCATCCATCCCATCCTCCTCGTTCCGTATCGGGCCGTAATGCACCCGCACAACTTCCTTCAGGAAAAACCGCGCATGCTCTTGCCCAACCCTGAAACTCGCCCGAAACGATCGTCGCGGGAAAATCATGCGGAGTAATATCGTTCCGGTCACTTGGAAAGGGGCCTGCGGGATCAAAACGAATCCAACCGACACCGGATGACCATGCATAGCCCGAAAGTTCATGACTCGCCTCATCATACAAAATCCCATAGGGCGCACCCGTTGTGGGAACCACGCCGCTCAAGCTCACCTCTCCTACATTAGGAGACTGTATAGTCCCTTTAAGAAACAACTGATTATTCCCTGTCTGAGCAACGGCAACATAAACCAGCGCACATACACCGACCGCAATGAGTCCTATAAAAAAACGGATGCGGTTCATGTGAAAATAAGCTTAATCCCAAATATCCAGAACGCATACCCCCGCTCCCGCATTTGTATGGAGTCCGAAACCTGGACCGTTGTCCTGGACATTACCCCCACCTACAAGCCTGTCTCCGTCGGTGAATACACACTCCCCTTGTACGTTCGCCACGTGCTGATCCCCTCCGGCACCGTCATTGCCCTTATTGCCGGTTTCAGGGTCATCTCCTTGATCCACCGAAACCGCCCAACGATCGTCTGGTGAAACAAAGAATTGATTGACGCCTTTACTACGAATGAATTGCTCCCCGCTCGACATGAATCGTCTTCCGACCACGAAGGAGCAACCGTCTTGGTCTTTACAGAATTCCATTGCATATCCCGCCACAAGAGCAAACACGCCATTACTCCTCCCGGTGTTGACTACGGGCGGTTGAATGCCGGGGTCGTTGAAACCCACATACGCCTGTGCCCGAGGCACAAGACGTGCGACGATCTGCTTTAGGAACGATGGTGCTCGCACGGTCGTCATATTCCCAACACAATTCTTGTCCTCTCCCACACCTTCTCCAAATTCACATTTTTGTCCAAAACTCGATACCTCCAAGTGATAATGACTCATCTGCAACAGCGCGTCTCGCACTCCAATCGTGGGGTTCGATGCGGTGGCAGTGAGCCACAAATCATCTGCTCCGATTATGCCAGACTTTACTTGAAGATCGATTCCCGTATTGATTGGGGGGGCGACATTGCCTGCGGGGGGGTTATTCGTGGGTGGAGGATTCGCTCCACTCACCACCGACATCCCCACAAAAACCACAAAAGCGACGAGAAGTGCACCGACATATATTCCAAACTGTTTCAAGAATTTTTGCATGTGTTTATTGATTGGTTTTTATAATTTCTGCGGCGTCAATCACAGGGAGCGATCCGATTTCAACTCCCGCGCCGCCCTTGACCGTTACGATATCTCCGACCTTGAGATCCGCAAGGGTAGTGGCACGAAATGCATAAGGCGCAGGAGGCGGCCCTTTCTTCGCGCGGTAGGCAGCCAATTCCGGAGCGATTTCTGCGTCCGATTTCCGTATGCGAGAGAAGATTTGAGTTAGATCGTCCACCATCACTTCTCGAGTGCGCAGATCCGCATCACGGGGGATACTTGCCCCGAACACATGCGGCACGTCTATGGAAATACTTCGCGCACTCACGCCCGTGATCGTTCCTGAAAGGGTGTACGCGGGAGAGGCGGCAATGATCTCACGCACAAGCTCGTTCACCACCTCAGGATTCCGAGTCGTGCGCCGCAAATCACCGAACAGCCGAGAAGCTCCTAGAAAATACACAACCCCAAAGAGCACCACAAGAACTACCAACCCCGTAACAATCTTCTTTGTGTTTTCGTTTTGCATAGTCAATAAAGAAAAGACCTTTTAATTCTTTTTAGTATACCATACTACTTCTTTCTGTTCCCCTACTCTCCTGGATCTACTGCACGAGAGCTCACGGTGGTTTGAAGGTCTGTCGTAAGACCCCGAAGCACCGGGTCGTTCTCGCTTCCTTGCGGTGCCACGCTCAAGGCTATGGTCACTCGGGGCGGGAAACCGTCACCAAGATCGTTGCCAAATAAGATAAAGGAAAGCCTGGTCACTTCAGCGTCCGCCCCGGTGATCGGCAAGAGTGGATCCGAATCCACCCCACGCTCTACGGCTTTGTTGTTAAGACGATAGACAACCGCTTCTCCTCTGCCATTTACAAAAGTCAGTTCGTCCGGCGCGCATGCGGAAAGACAGAATCCGTATCCCGTGCGAATTTCTCTCGCCATTTGTTCAATCGTAAGACCCACACTCGTATTCGCGGCGATCATTGCAGAAAGTTGCCGCTGGGTGCGAAGAGAACGCGCGATGCTCCCCATCGCAAGCGTCACGAGAATCCCAAACACTCCAAGCGCCACCACGAGTTCTACTAACGTGAACCCCGACACCAGATCGGGCACTGCATCGCTCTGGCCGCTTTTCCGCACGTGACGTTGTAGAAAGAAATTCATCATTTTCTATGAATATTCAGAGTGTTATCGCAAGCGATGTGAAAAGCGTAGTGCCCGGCTCGGTGCGGGGTGAATCCGTTTTGACGATTGCGCGTGATCATGGCGTAGGTACTCCCACCCAGTTATAAAAATGATCTTCCAAAACGGTTTCTGCAACTCCACCCCCCCGTGCACGCCATGCAACCCGCGCCACCACGCGGATCTCATCCGCATTCATGCGTGTCAGGGCAACCTCTCGGGTAAACGAAGTTGCTTGAGTGCCCGAACCCGCAAAATAACTGAAAAGATTTGTCGAGGGGTCATAGGAAAGTGTTTGGGGGGTTGCAATAGGAGAAAGAGGAGAAGGAAGCGATTGAGTCGCATAGTCTATTTCATAAACCCCGTCTGAGAAACCCTCATCCCATACAACCGGATCGCCCCTGAGTTGGCGGATAAAGTTTCCCTGCAAAAGATTCTTTGCGACCTCAATGCCTTCGGCTGCAAGATAGGTACCCGTGAAATCGTTCGCCACCTCGCGGTTCAAGCCAATGGATTGGTTTAAGAGGGCCATCATGCCGGTCAATCCTACCGCAAGCACGCTCATCGCAACCATAAGCTCCACCATCACTTGTCCCTGGAAATTGCGTGCGATCATGTGTAAAACATTAAAAGCTGATCTGTCCGGCACGCGTCACCGTAACCACGAGCGAATCGACGCCCTTGCGGCCTTTCAAAACAACAGAAGCAGTGGGAACGGGAGGTGTACCGGCAGATGTGAAAACTCCCGTAGAGGGATCTGGCGGCATGAAAAATGCATACACAAGACTGTTGTTCCCGGACTCAAACACAACCTCGGCGGGTAGTACAAAGCCCTCAAGTCGTTCATAGCGGATGGTAGGGTCTCCGCCCTGCGAGGTAATGCCGAATCCGGTCGGGTCGAGGATATCCTTGCAATCTCCATCAATATCATACCGAAACAATTCATAGGTACTGCTTCCATAGTGAAACGCAACGCCATATCCACACGGAGCGGAAGTGCGGTTCAGGGTAGAAACGGCAAGCGATTTTGCGCGGGCAATGATCTGCACGATCTTCGCCTGTTCGACGTAAAGCGTGGTTTGCTCTCTGCCTGAACTTCCGTATACCAAAAGCATCCCCGCAAGGAACGCGGTGATGCCCGCAACGACAAGCAATTCAACTAGCGTAAAACCGGAGCGAACCGCGTACATCACATGATTCATTATACCCGAATATCCGCGTGGGAAGATAGTGAAATAGACCCTCTTTCTTAGAACATGCCTCCGAGGAGTGAAAAATACCAATCAAAGAACGAAAATCCATAAAAAAATACGAACACGGCACTTACGCCAAGAAAAGGACCGAACGCAATGAAGCTCTTCATTGTTTTCTTTTGGAGCGCGATAGCACATATGCCGACGAGCGATCCGATGATGAATGCGAAAATCATAATAGCCAAGACATCTGGCCATCCGAAGAGCATCCCGAGTGCCGCGGCAAGTTTTAAATCCCCAAGCCCCATGGCGCGCCCCCGAGTAAGCAAGATCACCAACCCGAAAAAGAGTGCGGCCGCGAAGAGTCCAAATCCGTGGTTCAGCCAGATATTGTCGCGTATGCCAAAAAGCGCTCCGTAATGCCCCACAAAGGAACCTCCCACTTGCCCGAATGCATCGGCACTCAAAAAAATACCCGCGACCCCCACAAGTGCCACAAAAAGATTCAGCTCGTCAGGAATAAGGCGCAAACGAAAATCGATCATGGAGATAAGAAGTATTGCAAGAAATGCAAGCACCCAGACGCCTTGGAGTGTAAAAAGTTCCCAGGCACTTAACACGAGAAACTGATTGAATATCGCCGCTACCTGACTAGGGACGAACACAAGAATAAGCCCGGATAATATTTCCACCGCAGGATATTGTACCGTGAGGCGCGCGTGGCACGTGCGGCATTTTCCCCGTTGCACCACAAAACTCAGAAGCGGGATAAGCTCATACCATCTGAGCGTCTTCTTGCAATGGGGACAATGGGAACGCCCGCCCACGACGCTGCGGTGGAATAAAAACTTATCCGGATCGTAGCGAAGAGAGACAACATTCAAAAAACTACCGACCAGAGTACCAAACACAAAGAGACAAAATGTCACCAATACGCCTAGCGCGGAAGTCGGCATGCACAATTAGAACTGAATACAGTAGAAAGTTTTTCCGTTGCCATCATCGCAATCTATATTGAACGGCGCAAGGTCCACATCGGCACGGAGCACATTATCATCCGTTTCAAGCGTGGCACGAATCACATATGACCCACCGTCTGATCCGTATGCGTAGGGAGCGTACCCACTACTCTCCCTCGGATCACTGGGAATGATAGATCCACCACTCACTGCTTGAAGCGCAGTAGTAAGATCTCCCCAAGCCATTGGCCCCGGGCAAGATTGCGCACAAGGATATATCCCATTCCGCCGATAATACAGCTCCAACCCTGTTTGCACGCTCCGCAGATCCTGAATGCGGCGCGTATCGCGCGCGGTTTGCTGCACCGAACCAAGTCCCACAAGCGCCGCGGACGCTAAAATACCCACGATCGCCATCGCGATCAATATTTCAATCAGCGTGAAACCAGAACGCCGCATCATAGGATTTATTGTACCATACTTCCCTACCGAATCGTTGCAGTAAAACGATATAAAGGAAGCAGGACCGATGCAAAGAGAAGTCCCACAAGCACCCCGATGCCAATCATAAGAAGCGGCTGGATCAGATCCACAAGATTTCCAATTAAATTATCCGCTTCTCGTCCATAGTAGGTGGAAAGCCGCGAGAACACTGCGGAAAGCTGTCCTGTGCCTTCACCAATCGCGATCATTTGAGACACGAGCGGAGGGAAATAGTTGGTATAGGCAGCAAGCGAACGCGAAAGGGGCTCGCCTCTCCGCACCGCCTCGGCGACTTCGTGGATAAGTTCCTGATAGACCACGTTGTCCACCGTGTGGCTCACGATCTCCATCGCCTGAGAAACGGGAACTCCGCCCGCAAGGAGGACTGACGCCGCATTTGAAAGACGCGCCACACTCAAGGGAATATACACTCTCCGCACGATCGGAATGCGTACTTTCATGTCATCCAAAAATGCCCTACCTTCTTTCGTCTGAAAATAATCAATGAGCGCGATCCCAAAGATCACGAAAAAGAGCAGTATCGCGGGCCACCACATCGCAAAAAATGCCGATATACCGATCAAGGCCCGCGCGAATATCGGCAACTCCACGCCTGACTGTTCAAAGATGGGTCCTATTTGCGGGAAGACCACCGCCACCATGATGACCGCGACCACCACAAAGAGACCGACCACGACCAATGGATAAAGCAAAGCAGAACGGACGCGATTCGCAAGCACGGCTTCTTTGTCGTAGTAATCCGCAAGAAATTGGGTTGCAGTGTCAAGGTTGCCGGTGACCTCGGCGGAACGCGTCATGCTGACATAAAAAGTGGAAAAAATATGGCTTTGTCTCTCGAGCGCCTGCGAAAACGAAAGTCCCGAATCAATATCCTGCGCGATCTGAAATGCGGCTTCTTTTAAAACCGGCTGTGTACTCTGTTCGTAGAGCGTCCGCATGGCGGCATTTAACGGAAATCGAGCTTCGAGGAGCGTTGCAAGCTGACGGGAAAAGATGGCGATATCCTTCTTTTTGACACGATACAAGAAAGAACTCAAACGCTCGTACCAGCGCGGTTCGCCCACTTCGGCAACGCTCAGAATGAAGAGATCATGGCTTGCGAGCATGCTCGCCGCGGCATCGCGGGTTGCGGCATCAACAAAACCCTCCTGCAATTCACCGTCTCGTTGTTTTGCCTGATATTTGAACTTCATTGGCTATCCCCGTTCCATAAGAATGCGAAGCTCTGCGGGATTGGGAGAATAAATTTCTGCCGCATCAAGCGAGATTTCCTTGTTCTTCACGAGATTCGCCATGGAACGATTTAACGTGACCATCCCCTCTTGGAGGCTTGTTTCGATGACGAGATCGATTTGATACACCTTTCGCTCGCGGATAAGATTCCGGATCGCGGGATTTACCACCATGATCTCCATTGCGGGCACACGTCCTCCGGAAAGGCGCGGAAGAAGCCGTTGGGACACGATCGCCACAAGCGTTGCCGCAAGTTGGGAGATCACCTGCGACTGCTGTGCCGGAGGGAATGAATCAATGATGCGGTCAATGGTTTGCGAGGCAGAATTAGTGTGAAGGGTCGAGAACACTAAGTGTCCGGTTTCTGCCGCAGTCATCGCGGTTGCGATCGAGGGCGCATCGCGCATTTCGCCGATCATGATGACGTCCGGATCCTGCCGCAACACCGTACGCAATCCTTCATGGAACGTGGGAATGTCAGTTCCCACTTCTTTTTGAGAAATAAGACACTTATCCTGGACGAAGAGATATTCAATGGGGTCTTCGATCGTGATCACGTGATCCGTGCGTTGATGGTTCACTTCGTCCAAGAGCGCCGCGAGTGTCGTTGACTTGCCGTGGCCGGCGGGACCCACCACTAAAATGAATCCTTGCGCGAGGTTCGTAAAATCATGGAGGATTGGCGGGAGATTCAGTTCATCGAGGGTTCGCACACGCGAGGGAATAAGACGAAGCGATGCCGCCATATATCCACGCTGGAAAAATACGTTCGCGCGAAACCGCGCCTTGTCTTCAAAGTCATACGCGAAGTCCAGTTGTTTCTCCGCGAAAAATCGCTCAAGTTGTTCTTTAGAAAGCATCGCCCGTACGAGTCCTTCTGCAACTTCGGGCGTGACCATCACTTCTTTTTGGAGCGAGACGAGCACACCGTCCACGCGCAGCGTGGCGCGCCGTCCCACGCCGATGTGTAAATCCGACGCATTTTGGCGTGCCGCAGTGAGAAGAAGATCGTTTAATTTTTGTTTGTAATCCTCGCTCATAATTCGTAATGATTTTTTGCTCCGACCTTCCACTGACTACTTACTACTCCCTACTTTCTACTTGCTATCATTATACCCTATGCATCATCTGTTTCGCGAAGCACCTCTTCGAGCGAGACCGTGCCCTGCAGTGCCTTCAAAACGCCATCTTCCCGTAGCGTCACCATCCCCTGCCGCTTCGCCTCTGCGGCAACCCGTTGGGTAGTAGCGCCGGACATGATAACCGCTTCCATTTCCGAAGTCATGATGAAAATTTCAAACAGTGCGATCCGCCCCACACGTCCCTCGCCATGACAGGTATTACACCCCTTCGCACGGTAGATCTTGTAGGGTTCTGCGTAGGCTCGTGTTGATTCCGGCGCTAAATCGACGAGTGTTTTTTTAATCACCGCCTGGAGCGCAGGAGGTGCATCTTCCAGAGCCTTACACGCATCACAAAGGTGCGAAACAAGGCGTTGTGCGATCACGATGTTCAGGGCTGACGGAAGGAGGAACGGCTCTATATCCATATCAATCAGGCGTGGAATGGCGCCCACGGCATTGTTGGTGTGGAGCGTAGAGAGCATCACGTGTCCCGTGAGCGCGGCGTGTATTGCCAAATCCGCGGTTTCTTTATCGCGAACCTCTCCCACCAAGATCACATCTGGATCTTGGCGCAGGATCTGCCGCAAACCCGAGGCGAACGTATAACCGATCTCCGGCTGGACCTGCGACTGATTCACGCCCGGCACGAAATACTCCACCGGGTCTTCTAAACTCACAATATTCACTTCCTCATGGTTCAAGATCTGAAGGATGGCATAAAGCGTCGTGGTCTTACCGGATCCGGTCGGACCGGTGATGAGTATCATACCGAAGGGTTTGTC
>Ga0247727_10007603_pt1 | contig 20531 bp, 4 predicted proteins | sample WisWelCaveWW1625_FD_202498 | JGI IMG/M metagenome (GOLD analysis project Ga0247727, IMG submission 202498) | Biofilm microbial communities from Wishing Well Cave, Virginia, United States - WW16-25 | ecosystem: Environmental > Aquatic > Deep subsurface > Groundwater > Cave microbial mat | place... | reverse complement strand
GCATTTGCGCGGCGATGCGCCTCAAGAACCGATGCGCCATTGGCTCGCCGGGCGCGCGCAAAACGTCACCTCGTTTTGGATCTTCAATGGGGTCGCCCTCACCGCTTCCGCCGATGTCATCGCCGGGCTGGCCCGCCGCTCAGACGTGGAGCGGATCGAACTGGATCGTACGTTCGTTCGCTCTACTCATCATCATCTTGAAGCGACTTCCACTGCCACACCGTTGACCGACAATCTGACTCTTATTGGCGTTGACAAGGCCTGGGCGCAGGGCATCACCGGTCAGGGCGTTGTGGTGGCCCTGCTCGACAGCGGCGTGGATATAAACCACCCCGAACTCGCTACGCATTGGCGTGGCGGCTCGAACTCGTGGTTCGATCCCTACGGCCAACATCCCGAGGGGCCGATTGACCTTGACGGGCATGGCACGCAGGTGCTGGGGGTCATCCTCGGCGGCGAAGGGAGTGGCAAGCACATCGGCGTGGCCCCGGATGCCCAATGGATCGCCGCCAAAATTTTCGACGACCGGGGCCGGGCGACGGCTTCTGCAATTCATCAAGCTCTGCAATGGACGCTCGATCCCGACGGCGACCCGGCCACGCCCGACCGGGCGCACGTTGTCAACAACTCGTGGTCACTGATCGGCGCGGAGTGTGATTCTGAATTTGCCGAAGATCTGCGCGCCCTGCGCGCCGCTGGAATCTTACCGGTGTTTGCCGCCGGGACGAATGAGCCAGTCAGCCCGGCGAATTTGCCCGAAGCGTTTTCGGTGGGCGCGCTGGCCGAGGGCGGCAAGTCCATTTACTTTGACAGCGCTCACGGCCTGTCGAATTGCGGCGACCCCATCGTCTACCCCAAACTTGTTGCGCCGGGAGAAAATATCGCCACGACGACCCGGTTCGATTTGTACGAGGCGGCCAGCGGCACCTCGGTGGCCGCCGCCCACGTCAGCGACGCATTGGCCCTGCTCCTCAGCGTTGATCCGAAATTGAGCGCCGATCAACAACAGGCCATTTTGATCGAGACGGCGGTGGATCTGGGCCAGGGTGGGCCGGACACGGAATTCGGCTACGGGCGGCTCGATGCCGCCGCCGCCGTTGACCGGGTATCGAAGGAACCATTTCTCTTGTGGGCTTTTATTCTCATTCCGGGCGCAGTGCTGGCCGCGTTCGCTTTCTGGCTGGGAGTCTCTCGCCGCGTTTCACCCGCTGATGCCCATTAGCGGGTATGAGTTTCCAATCGTCTATACCCTCGTCCTCTTCTCTCATACCTCCTGGACTTACGCAATTTAGTGGTTTGTAGCACCCTGAGCCCTTCGACCGGGCTCAGGGTAAACTCCCCACAGGTGGGGAGCGTTGCGGCCTCTTCGACTACGTGCATCGCCGCGATGCCTTCCGCTCAGAGTGCCGCCGCGCGCAGTCGAAGCCTGCCCTGAGCCTGCCGAAGGGGGTCGTTGCGTAAGTCCAGTTGATAACTCATGCTTGCCCCTGGCGTCCCCATGTCAGTAGATCACGAAATCCGTAGTCTAGCCCCTTGTGGGCGGCCAAAACGGGCACAAGGCCCTAGGCTACGAGGCCCTTTCGTGATTCTACTGATGTTGTTTGCAATTTGACAGAACAATGTAAAATACAACTGTAACAAAGTCAAAATCAGTTCGTTGAGTACTTTCTACAAGTCGCTAATCATATTGGGCCGCCAGACCAATTGAAGGGCGACACGGCATATGCTTTTTTCTTTTACCCAGGAAAAATCCGACGAAAGGCGAAGAATTCTCTCTTCGTCTTTCGTTTTTTCTGTCCGACTCTATTCCCCAACCTGTAAGGAGTGTTGATTATGACACGCAAATCCCTTGTCTCTCTGCATCGCCTGCTCTCTTTGATCGTCATCCTTTCATTAATAATTCCCTCTGGGGCGGTCGCCGCCGAGACGCCCGCCCCGACTCCAACGCCGACCGAGACGCCGACGGCTGAACCCTCAGCCACGGCGACGGAAACCGCTGTGGCCACTGAAACCGCCACCCCAACCGAGACGGCCTCTCCGACCAGCGAAGCCTCGGCAACCCCTACCGAGTCGGCCACTGCCGCCCCGACCACAGAACCCACGGCGACGATTGCAACCGTTCAACCGACGCCAACGCTCGATCCCAACAGCCCGAATCAACCGCGCCTGAGCAGTGCTCTGAAAGAGTTGGCCAATGCCTATGCCTCTGGCGGCCCGGTCAGCGCCGCGGCCCTGGCGCAGGCAATGGGACTGTCACTACAACAGTCGAATGAGAATGTGCAGGTGGTGACTCAACTCGCGCCGGGCCAAACAGTAGACAATGCCCGACAGACCCTCTCCTCCCTCGGCGGCGTGATCGAAGCCGAGGAGTTTGGACTGATTCAAGTCAGCCTTCCGCTTCGCAATCTGCGGGCCATGGCGGCCAATGGCACGTTTGCCGGAGTTCGTCTCCCGGCCAGGCCGGTGGAAGCCGCCGGATTATATAGCTCCGAAGGCGTGAGCCGCTCCAATGCCAACGAATGGCACGATCAAGGCATTATCGGTCAGGGCGTCGTCGTCGCTATTATAGATACCGGCTTCTTAAGTTATACGGCGTTCTATGGCACGGACTTGCCTCCGGCGACGTTGCTCACCGCCAAATCCTTCCGCGCTGATCTGACGATGGGCGTCAGCAATCACGGCACGCAGGTGGCGCAGACGATCTACGACATGGCCCCCGGGGTGCAGCTGATTCTGGTGGCCGTGTCCACCGATGTCGAGTTTGTGGAAGCGTTGAACTGGCTCTCGACGCAGAAAGTAGACGTGGTCAACTCTTCCATCGGCTGGTTGAATTACGACGACGGCGATGGCGACAGCACGACCGGCGGTCAAAATCCACTGGTAGATGCCGTCAACAAACTTTACAACTTTGGCCCGGATCAAAATATCGGCACGCCGGGCGATGGGCCTTTATTTGTCACCGCCGCCGGCAACCAGGCCTTCGGCCACTGGGAGGGCGGGCAGAACTCCGCATTTGTTGTCATCCCCAGTTCCAATTTGAATGGCGTCTTCCAGGATTGGGATACCGACCCAACCGTTGACATTTTCAACGACATCGTCGGCTGGCCCAGCAGTGGCGCCTGCCGCCAGGTGGATGCTTATCTCTCATGGAATGATTGGACTAATCCGCCGGCGGGCGCGGACTTCAATCTTAAGATTATGCGCTTTGCCAATGGCGTGTGGACAGCTGTCGCCTCCAGCAGTAACGATCAAGCCGGGGGCTATCCCTGGCCGACTGAGTTTGTCACCTCTGCCTGTGTAGCGGCAGGCGGTAAAGTAGCTATTGTGGTTGAAGATGTTGCCAACACTTTGAACAATTATCTCGAAGTGTACAGCAACTGGCCGCTACAGTATTCCAAGACGGATAGCAGTCTGGTCAGCCCGGCCGATGCGCCGGGCGCTCTGACCGTTGGCGCATACAACTGGTTGAATAAAGCCTCGCTGGAGCCGGTCAGTTCACAGGGGCCGGTCAACAATGGGGGCGGCGCGGCGCCCGGCGGCGGCGAAGCCAACAAGCCCGACCTCACCGGGCCGGACTGCACCACCACCAGCTTCATTAGCGGCAGTGCCGGGACGGGATTCTGCGGCACCTCATCGGCGGCCGCCCACGTGGCCGGCGCGGCGGCATTGTACAAGCAGGTCAATCCTAATGACAGCGCGGCCGACATCCGCCTCAAGATTTTGGGTGATGCGGAAAATGCCGGCCCGGCGGCTGATCCTGATCCCCAGTGGGGTGATGGCACGTTGTTTCTCAAATCTTCTTCCATTCAAGCCCCGCCAAGCTGTAACCCCAATACCGCCATTTGCGTGGGGACTAATCCGTGGCCGCTCTTCCAGCATGCGCCGACGCGAACCGGCTCCAGTGTCAGCGCGATTCAAATATCGTCGCAACTGTTGTGGTCGGCCTTGCTGGGCGGCGACCCGCCCTTGAGCGCCGATGTGCGTTCGGTCGTGGTCGGCCCGGCCATCACCCATACCGATCCAGCCTTCCCCACTTATCCGCGCGGCCTGGCCTACGTTCGCGCCGGACGATACGTGTACGGTATCAATCCTGATTTGGGTACCGTGGTGTGGCGATTCGACACCGGCCTACTCGGCGCGGGATTGGGGCAGGGCGCTCCAGCGGCGACCGATTACAGCAACAATGGCTCGCCAACTGATGCAACCGATGATGCCCTGTTCGTCTGGGTCGGCACCGGCGACGGTTACGTATATAAACTTGATGGCATTAATGGCGATGCCGATGACAGCCCGAGTACGCCCGGCCTGCAAGCCGTATGCAAGTCATTGAAGTTAGGCGCGGACTTTAGCAAGTCTTCGCCCATCATTGGGGCCGATGGCACCCTGTATTTGCTGGACGACGCTGTGTTTGATAGATTGGTGGCCGTCAATAGTCAGACCTGCGCCCAGAAATGGGCCGTCACCCTGGGGCTGGGGCCGGGCACTTCCTCACCCATGTATTGGGACAAAGGCACCGGCAATTTGTCCGATGACCGCATTATCGTTGGCGCGAACAAGTTGTACGCCGTGACCGTCTGGGGCGGCATCGAATGGTCTTTGTCGTTGTTCACTGCGCCGGAGTTGGCCGTGACGGCCAGCGTGCCGACGACGGCAGTGGTGGTGAATCGAAATCCTGTCATTCCACCGCCATCGGATTGGGAGATTTACGCCGTCAATAACTTCGGTGATTTGTATCGAATCACCACCCCCGATCAGCCCTCGGCCTCTGCTTCGCGTGTGGTGGATGCTCCGGCAGGTGGGCACGGGCTGGGGTCGCCGGCTGTCTTCGACTCCGGCGGCGGCAACTACTATCTGTATTGGGGCCACGTCAGCACCCTCTATCGCTACAACACTGCGACCGCGAGCATGGACTCGACCGCCGCCCTGTACGTGCTCTTCAACTTAACGGATGCGACTCCGGTGGTGGATAACGACGGGGACGTCTTCTTCGGCTCGAGTTACGGCGGCGTGTTTGGCGTGGACGGCAATGCGGCTGGCACGATGCCGTTCCTTGCGGGTTGGGGAACCAGTTCCCTCACCGTCCCGCAGAAGCAGACCACCGCCGGGTTAAGCACCGCCATGGGTATGGCGATTGCCAACGATGGCGCGCCAACCAACGGCTGGTTGCTCGCCTCATCTTTAGACGATCAACTGCGCCTGTACGGGCCGGTGCAACCCGGATGCGCCACCTGTGGTTTGGAGCCGGCGTCCGACTGGCCCTCATTCCAAAATGAACAAAGGAACACTGGCGCTTCCACGTCCTTTGCCATGACCATCCCGGCGGCCGCGCCCTGGCTGCCGCTGTGGGCGCGCACCTCGCCGAACCTGGTGTCGCCCACGATCCCGGCAGGCGATGTCTTTGCGCCGGTAGTGGGCGCAGACACGCTTGATTATCCGGTAGGCAGCCCGGTGGAATATCCGCGCGGTCTGGCTTATTACGTGAGCGGGCGCTATTTGCAGGCCCTGGATTTGAACACGCGCACGGTGTTGAACACCGGCGCTGGCGGCTGGCCTTACGATCTGGGCGCGTTGGGCCAACCCCTGGGGTTTGCCGCCCCCGCCGTGGCCAACGATACGACCTCGGCCCCCGGCTTTGCGCAGGGCCTGGTCTACATCGGCGGGCGCGACGGGGTGTTGCATGCGGTGAACGCCGCCACCGGAGCGCGGGTCTGGGCCGTTGACCTGGGCCTGTACGACATCTCCAAAGCCTCGCCCATCATCGGCGCCGATGGCACAGTGTATGTGGTCGAGGATGGTCCCACTGACAACTTGATCGCCATTACCCATCAAGGCGCGGTGCGCTGGCGACGGGCCATGGGCATTGCCCTGGGCGCTTCGCACCCGGCGTTCGATAGCGTCAATTTGCGTGTCTTTGTCGGCGGCGACAAGTTGTATTGTTTTGACCAAAGCGGCGCGGCTTGTTCCGGTTGGGCGACCAACGGCGTCGCCCTCGGCGCAGGAACCTCTGTCCCCAGCGCGCCAGTGATCGTCGGTGGCAGTGTCTTTGCCTTCAACAACCTCGGCGACTTGTACAACGTCACAATCAGCAACGGGGCGGTGGCTCTGGCCTACGACGCCCCGGCTCTGGCCGGTTTCGGATCGCTCGCGCTCGACAGCAACACCTTGTACTGGGCGTTGGGTGGAAGACTCTATCGCCACAACATCGGCGGCAGCACCGAAGTCTTCGGCCTGACCGGAGCCACCACCAACAGTACCCCGACCGCGGACTCCGCCGGCGGCGTCTTCGTCGGCACGAGCAGTGGCCTCTTCTACGTGCCGCAAAGTTTGGCCGGCACCCTCGCGCCCTCCGGTTCGGCTACCGCGCCGACCGTCAATCGCACGCCGGTTTTCACCTCGCCGCTGTTGGGTTCAATGGCCGGTTCCGGCGCAATCATTGACAACGTTGGAACGGCCTCACCCACAACCGACGGCCTCCTGCTCTGGCCCTCGGCCGACGATAACTTGTATGCCTTCGGCGCGATTGAGGGTTGCACCACCTGCGTCCTCGACACCGGCCAATGGCCGACCTCGCAGAAGAGCGCCACCAATTTCTTTGATCCGGCGACCAACGCCTTCACCGGCGGCAGCGTGAACCTGCGGCCCACGATGCTCTTCAACGCGCCATTGGGCATCTCCTACACGCGCGCGCCGGTTATAGACAGCTCGACGCCGACGCCGCGCATGTTCTTCGTCGCTGGCACGGCTCTGTATGCCCGCTTCACTACCTCAGACACGCCAGTGTGGACCACGAGCACCGGGGCTGAGAGAACTTACAGCCTGGGCTTCTTCCCCACCATCGGCTCGTTTGGCATGCCGGCGCTGGGCAAAGACACCAGCCGCCCGGCGGACGATCAAATCATCATCTACGTTGGCGGCTCGGATGGCAACCTGCATGCGGTGCTGGCCAAGACCGGTAGCCTGCTGTGGAAAGTGGACGTGGGCTACGACATCTCCAAAGCTCCGATCACCATCGCCGATAACGGTTTCGTGCTGGTGGTGGAGGACACGCCGGGCCTGACCGATCAACTGATTGCCGTAGACCCGAAAGGCTCCATCGCCTGGAAGGCCGCCATTGGCAATTCAACCGGCACCTCGTCTCCGGCCATTGACGTGCGGAGCGGCGGCGTGGCTGACGATGTTGTGGTCGTGGGCGGCGGCTCTGGTTTGTATGCCTTCGACTTGTTGACCGGCGCGACCGAAACCGGCTTCCCGGTAACGGCTGCCGGCGCAATCGCCCTCGGCGCCATCAACAGTTCGCCCGTCGTCGCCCAATGGGACGGCGGCGCGTCATCGGCCTACATTGCCGTCACCAGCACCTTCGGCGATCTCATCACTGTGCCCATCACCGGCGGCACGGCGACGATTGTTCACGCCACAACCGGAATCGGACGCGCCGGATCGCCCTTGGTGATACGCGACAACGGCGGCGCGAATATCCGGGTGTTCTTCGGCCTGGGCACGACGCTGTATCGCACCGTGCTCGATGTCCCCACTGCGGCGGCGGACACTGACTCACTCGTGCTCGGCGGCGACTTGAGCGACTCGACGCCCTTGCCCGGCGACACGGTGAGTGGCAACTATCAAGCCGTGTACGTCGGCTCCACCGATGCCAAGTTGTATGTGGTGACGGGTATTCAAACTTCGACGGCGGGCGCTGACCTGACCAAAGGCTACGAAACGACGAGTGTGATCTACAGCCTGGCCGGCTACGGCGCTTACCTCGACATCAACCGCCTCATCTGGCCCTCGCAGGATGGCAAGTTGCGAGTGTTTGAGTCTGGTACTCCGGGCGGCGTGATCACCATCTCCGGTCAATGGTCAATGTTTCAAAATAACGGCCAGCACACCGGGGCCGCCTCCGTCTCCCTGCCGACTCCGAGCACCGCCATTGAGCAGTGGGCGTTTCTCGGCTCCGGCGGATTGGGCGATGCCCGCTCCCCTGTGCTTGGTCAGGTTGGGATTCCGGCAGGCTACGCCAAAGGGGTGATGTTCTACACGGCGGGATCGTCGTTGTACGCGGTGGATGCTTCAACCGGACTCGAAATCAAACGTTGGGACCTCGGCCTCAACGCCATCCTCGGCGGTTACGCCGCTCCCGCGGTGACGACGACGATAGACAGTGAACCGCAAGTGATGGTGGCCGACAGCAATGGCGTCGTTCGCTCTTTCAAGGGACTCACGTCAAACAATCCGGTTTGGTCGGTGGATGTGGGCTTCAGCGCTTCCACTTCGTCACCAGTGATCGGGCGCAATGGGTTGGTGTATGTCGTCGAGACAGCCCTCAATCGCCTGCACGCCATCAATCTGAGCAATGGCGCGATCCGCTGGACGGCGACTCTTGGCCCGCTGGCCGGAAACTCCACCCCGGCTTATTGGAACGGTGCGACCGATCAGGTTTACGTCGGCGCTGACAAGTTGTACGCCTTCAACGCCTCAACCGGCGCGCCGATCACCGGGTCGCCCTGCACCCTCAGCGGCACGGTCAATTCTGCGCCGCTCGTTAATTCACTCAGCAACACCGTTTACGCTTTGACCAGCACCGGCAAGCTGTATGAAATACCGGCGGTCTCGGGCAGTATTGCCTGCCCGGGTGCGCCAGATGGCTCGGTGACGGGAGTCGTTTCAATCACCGGCGGCTCGATGGCGATGAACAACGCCGCCACCGCCCTCTACTTTGGCGCGGGCCAGGTGTTGTATCGCTACGACATCGGCGGCAACACCTTCACCCAGGTGACGCTCACCCCGCCCAGTCCGGCGGTAGGCTACGTCCTCAACTTCACCAACTCCACGCCGCTGGTGGACAACGCCGGCAATGTCTTCATCGGCGGGGCCGATGGGTGGTTGTATGGCCTGAATGGCACGCTGACGGCGCTCACGCCCTCGTGGAGCGCCTTTAATGGCGCGGGCTGGCCCAAGCGCATCGGGTCGGGCAACACCTTAAGCGGGGCGGTTGGGGCGCTGGCGATGGATAGCGACGGCAACTTGTACGTGCCTTCGATTGACGATTTCCTGCGCCGCTTCGGCCCGCCGCCGGCGGCCTGCGGCGCCAACTGTCGTCTGTACACCGAGGCCCCATGGCCGACCTTCCAGCATGACGTGACTCACAGCGGCAAGAACTCGGTCGGCTTCGGCCACCGCACGCCGGTCACCAAATGGTCGGCCACCTTGACCAACCTGAACCTGCCCCAAACGCCGCGCACGCCGACCCTCGGCCCGGCCACGACGTTCTATCCTGGCGGCCTGCTGTTCTACACCGCCGGCGCCTTCGTCATCGCCCGCGACGCCGTAGACGGATCGCTGAAGTGGCAGTACAGCCTGGGGGCGCTCGGTGGGCCAAGCATTCTCAGCGGCGCTTCCCCGGCGTTGATGTTGCGCAACAATGGCGGCGATGGTTGTAGCGACCCGGTCTCGTGCGGTAACGACACGGTCTGGGTCATCGTCGGCGGCGCGAATGGATTCTTGTATGCCCTCGACGCCAACCCCCTCGTCTCGCAGGGCAAACTGGTCTGGCGTATTGATCTCGGCGGCGACATCTCCAAGTCCTCGCCCGTCGTCGGCTCGGATGGCACGATCTATGTGCTTGAAGACTCGATTGGCGCGGATACCCTGCACGCGGTGTACTGGAATGGCGCGCGCAAATGGAGCCGGTTACTGGACTCGGTGAGCGGTTCGGGCGCGTCTACACCCACACTCGACAGTGGGACGGCTACCACCCGAATCTTCGTCGCCTCCGGCACGAAGGTTTATGCCTTTGACACCAGCGGCAACCCGGCGGCGGGTTGGCCGGGCATCCCCGCCAACATCGGCGGCAAGACGCTTCCGAGCGGGCTGGTGAATACCACGCTGGTTTTCAAGAACAACGGCGCCAGCACGATTGGCGCTGAAGATGATCTGTGGGCGCTCAACACCAGCGGCTGGTTGTACCGACTCGATCCCACCAACAGCAACGTGCAGGATGGCAACGCGCCGACCACCCCGACGATCATAGACCCAATCGTTACCGGCCTCGGTTTGGTGAGCGATGGTGTGGCCCCGGCCATTCAAGACGACCCGCTCACTGGAGACACCGACATCATTTCGATGACGACCGGGACCCGGTTCTATCGCCTCCGCTGGGACAATGCCAGTAAAGTCCTTGCCGGCACGCCTTACTATTGGACGTTTATCTATACCCTCGGCAACACCTCGCCGGTGATTGACAACAACGGCTGGAGCTACGTCCTCGACAGCGGCGGCTTCCTGCGCGCCTTCTTCCGCTACGCGCCGCCGTTCGTCCTCGGCCAGCCGCCGTTTATCACCGTCTTCAGCAAGAAGGTGGCCACGCAAGGCGCCCAGACCGGCGGCATCATCGTCGGCAACGAGGGCCGCTTGTACCTGCCGAGCCGTAACGGAACCTTCTACGTGCTTGGCGCACCCTAACGCCAGGCCACAAGACCTGTCAGGTCGTGCGTTCCTTTGGAACGCCCAAGACCTGACAGGTCTTTTTCAGCCATGACTTATTGGGGAGAACCGGTTATCATTCCGCAGTACGGCCTTGACGAAAAACTAACCAATTCTTTCCAGCCCGTCTTTACAATTCCGCCATCAATGCCTAATCTTCTTTACAGTCGTAACGACTGCAATTGCTATTGCGTTTACGTTTGCAACACATAGGGAGTATCTCAATGACTCGTTCTCTTGCCCGGATTATTCATCAATGCCTCAGCCTGCTCGTCGTCCTCAGTCTATTAATTCCGACCGGGATGGTGTTCGCCGACTCGGGTCCGACCGAGACGCCGACCCCCGCCAGCGTCACCGCCACACCGGAACCGACGGCCACTGTCGAACCGACTGCGTCTGAGACGCCGACCCCGGAAGCGACCGTCGCCCCAACAGAGACGGCCGAACCGTCGGCGACCCCGACAGCAGAGCTTTCGGCCCCGACCGCAGAGCCTTCGGCCCCGACCGCAGAGCCTTCGACCCCGACGGCGGAGCCTTCGGTTGAACCGACTCTGGCTCCGACCTCCGAGCCGCGCGCCGGAGGCGAGAATCCACGCCTCAACAGCGCGTTGGTCGAGCTGATCAATTCGCACACCAGCGGCGGCGCAACGGCGGCAACCGATTTTGCCACAGCCTCCGGGCTGTCACTGAGTGCGGGCGGTGAGAATGTGCAGGTGCAGGTCCTGGTCGCGCCCGGCCAATCGGTGCATGACGCCAAACAGATCATCGGCTCCCTCAGCGGCATTGTCGAAGCCGAAGTGGAGGACATGCTTCAAATCAGCCTGCCGATTAATTATTTGCAGGCGCTGGCCGCCAACCCCATCTTCCTCGGCGTGCGCCCACCGGCCTATGCCCAGCCGCTGGCGGGCAGTGTGCTGGATGAAGGCGTCGGCCTCTCCGGCGCGAACACCTGGCATTTGCAAGGCCTGACCGGCAAGGGCGTGAAGATCGCCATCCTCGACCTTGGCTTTAAGGATTACACTCTGTCCATCGGCAATGACCTGCCAACCTCAACCAAGATTCGCACCCGCAACTTCCGCTCCGACTTAAACTTCTTCACCACCAATCACGGCACGCAGGTGGCGCAGATTGTGACCGACATGGCCCCCGACGCCGAACTGTGGCTGGTGGCCATTGGCACCGATCTCGAATTTGCCGAAGCAATGGACTGGTTGATCAGCGAAAAAGTCAACGTCATCAACGCTTCGATTCGCTGGATCCATTATGCCCCCGGCGATGGCACCGGCCCGCTGGCCGACTCCGTCAACCGGGTGAATAGCGCCGGAATTTTGTATGTGGCGGCGGCAGGGAATGAGGGTGACCGTTATGCTTCTGGGGCTTACACCCAGGCCAATTCTCCACCCGACTTCACCTTCCCGACGAATTTTCCTTTGGCAAACAAAGGCGCAGGCGGCGATACCGCTCATGATTGGAATCCTGCTGGCGGTGTGGACGTTTATAACGACATCACTGGTTGGTCAGCACTTCCCACCACACCCGCTGGCGCCTGTTACGTTATAAGCGCCAGCCTGCGTTGGAATGATTGGGACAATGCGCCTACTGGTCAGGACTACGATCTCTACATCGTGCGGAGCACCGACAGCGGCACAACATGGTCTATCGTGGCCGGTGGGGTGAACAACCAGAGCACCGGTTACCCTTGGCCGACCGAGCAAATCACGGCCTGTATTCCCAAAACATCCGCTTCCGATCAGGTCGCATTCTTTGTTCACAAATACAACAGCCCCACCGGCTCGGAATATCTTGAGTTCTACACTAACTTCACCGGCCTGCAATTTTCCAGCACCTTGAGCAGTCTCGCCGAACCGGCGGATACAGCCAACGCCTTCACTGTCGGCGCGTTTGATGATTTCCTGGGTTCGTTTCAGAGTTATAGCTCTCGCGGGCCAGTGAATGGCGCTGGCGGCTCAGCCCCGCCCGGCTCGCCCAGCACGGCCCAAACCAAACCCGACATCACAGCCTCGGATTGTACGTCCACCACCCTGTCGGGCGATTTCTGCGGCACTTCCGGCGCGGCCCCGCACGTGGCGGGCGCGGCGGCCCTGGTCTGGCAGGCCTTCCCCGCTTTCACTAACACGCAAGTGCGGAGCTATCTCGAAACCGCCGCCGAGAATGACGCCGGCGACCCGACGGGCGGCAAAGATAACCAATGGGGCTGGGGCAAACTGAAACTTGGCCCGCTCCCCTCCGGTATTGCCGCTTGTGCGGCCAATGACGCGGTGTGTGTGGGCGGCGCGGATGCCTGGCCGCTGTATCAAAATGTCGTCAACCGCACCGGTTCCGGCGCAACCTTCAGCGCCAGCAATTTGATGTGGGCGACACAGATGCAGTTGGCAGTGCCCGCGCGTTCGGTCGTTGTCGGCCCGCCCATTGGCGCGACCTGGCCCAAGGGCCTGGTCTACGTCAAAGCCGGGACGTTCGTCTATGCCCTCGATCCGCTCTATGGCAATGTCGTGTGGTCCATCAACCTCGGCATATTGTCCAACTCGCTGGGGCAGGGTGCGCCCGCCGTCACCGACTACGACAGCGTGAATGCTGAATTGTTCGTCTACGTCGGCACGAGCGATGGCTATGCCGTCAAACTTGACGGCATTGATGGCGATGCCAATGGCGCTCTCGCCGGAAACCAGGAGGTCTGCCGCTCGGTCAAAGTCGGCACGGACCTGAGCAAAGCCTCGCCCGCCATCGGCGCCGATGGCACTGTCTACTTCACCGACGACGGCCCGATCAATGATCAATTGATCGCCGTCGCCTCGGACTGCAAGTTGAAATGGGTGCTGTCGCTGGGCGCTGGCCCCGGCGCCTCTTCACCGGTGTATTGGGATTTGGCAAGCCCGGACGTAGCCGACGATCGCATTTACGTCGGCGCGGATCGGTTGTACGCCGTCACCATCTGGGGCGGCCCGGTCTGGTTCAAGCGCCTCAACCCCACCGATCCGGTGGCCGGGCCGATCAACCCCGTGCCCTCGACCCCGCTCCTCGTGAACGTGAACGGCACATTCACCTTGTTTGTCGTCAACAGCCTCGGTGAACTTTACAGCGTGCCCAACACTGGCGGCGCATTGACCAACTCTGGCAACACGCTGGCCCGCGTCGGCGCGCCAATCACCTCCGGCCCGCGCGGCGCTGGCTCGCTAACCGTTGTTCCCAACACCGGCGCTCCCGGGCACCATTTCATTTACTGGGCGCACATGAATAGGTTGCACCGTTTCAGCACGACTGACTCCACTGTCTCTTCAATAGAGCCATTCGTTGGCGCGTCGCTTGGCGACTCCACCCCGGTCTCTGACGGAACGAATCTCGTGATCGGCGCGAACAATGGCACGCTCTATCGCTACAACTCAGGCCTCGTCTTCCAAAACAGCATGAGCACCGGCCTCTCAACCCTCAACGCCGGCCCCGCCATTGCCCCCAACGCGCCGAACTGGTTATTTGTGCCTTCGGCGGATGGCTTTGTGCGGGCCTATGCGGCGGCTCTCCCTTGCGCCGCTTGTGTAGTCGAACCCCTTTCTGACTGGCCCGAGTTCCAGCGGAATCGAAACAATGAGGGTGCAGGTGCGTTCACGCCCGGCGCGACGCCGGCCCTGCTGTGGAACCGCAATCTCGGCGGCGATGTCTTCCCGCCGATTGTGGGTCAGAACAACCCCGGCCCGGGCGGCTATCCGCAGGGCCTCTCTTACGTGGTCAGTGGTCGCTATCTGAAAGCGATCAATCTCGACACCCGCACCGAAGCCTGGTCGTATGACCTTGGTATTTTGGGTCAACCCTTCGGCTTTGGCGCGCCGGTCGTCACCAATCAAGACGCAGGCACCACCGGCTTTGCCAATGGCGTGGTGTACGTTGGGGCGCGCGATGGCGTTCTTCACGCCGTAGACGCCCTCACCGGCCAGCGGGTGTGGGACACGAAGATCGGTCTCTACGACATCTCCAAAGCCTCACCCGTCATCGGCGACGATGGCACGATCTATATCGTCGAAGCCGCGCCGATCAACCGGCTGGTCGCCGTCTCGCACGAAGGCGCGATTCGTTGGGGCGTCAACATCGGCATCGCTTCGGCCCTGTCGGCCCCGGCCTATTACGGCCCAAGCGATCTGATCTTTGTCGGCGGCGACAAGTTGTACTGTTTCACTACGGCGGGCGTGGCTTGCACGGGCTGGGCAGGCGGGCTTGCACTCGGTCTCTACCCCGGCGTCTCCAGCGCGCCGTTGATCATCGGCACGAATGTCTATGCTGTTAGTTTGTATGGCTCGTTGTATCAGGTACCAATCGCGGGCGGCGTGGCCACGCCGTTGTTCACCGCGCCATTGTTGACCGGCTCTGGCTCGTTGGCCCGTGACGCGGGCGGCGGCGGCAACTGCGCCACCGATTGTGTGTACTGGACTCTGGGTGGCCGCCTTTATCGGTATAGCCTCACCGGCCCAACCACCACCTACTTTGCTTTGAGTGGAGTCACCACCAACAGCACCCCGGTAGTGGACAGCGCCGGCAACGTCTTTGTGGGCGTGAGCGATGGGTCGCTGTATTCCGTCACCCGCGCCATGGCCGGCAACGCGACCACTTTGCCGACGGGTGCGCCCGCAACCAAGTTCTTCCAGTCGCCGGTCTTTGGCTCGATGGCCGGCGCAGGCGCCATCATCCGCAGTCCGCTCGGCGGAAGTGAGGGCATTCTGCTCTGGCCGTCGGCGGATGACAACCTGTACGCTTTCGCCAAACCTGAGTCTGAGTGCGCCAACTGTTCACTGGCAAGCGGCGGCTGGCCGATGTTCCAGAACAATGCCGCCCACGTGCCGAATGCCCTCAACGGCGGCGGCCCCAACATCCGCGAGTCGCGGTCGTATGTCGCTGTTGGCGCTCCCATTCGGGCGCCGGTGGTGGACAACACTGCCGACCGGATGTACTTCGTCGCCGGGACGACGTTGTATGCCCGCCAGAAGTTCAACGACGTGGCGGTGTGGTCGTACAGCCTGGGCTTCCTGCCGGTGACGGTCAATGCTTTTGGCATGCCGGCGCTGATGGAAGACACCAATCGTCCGGCGGGCGATCAAATTATCGTCCTGGTCGGTGGGTCGGACGGTGTGCTTCACGCCGTGCGCGGCCAAAACGGGCAGGCGATCTGGAAAGTGGACGTGGGCTACGACATCTCCAAGGCTTCGGTGGCCGCCTCCACCAATGGCTACATCTTCGTCGTCGAGGACAAGCCGGGCCTGACGGATCAACTTGTGGCCCTGGATACCAAAGGCACGGTGCTGTGGCGCAAAGACCTCGGCAACACGCTGGGCATCTCGTCTCCGGCGGTTTACACCAACAACACGGCCACCACCAGTGATGATGTGGTTGTCGTCGGCGGCGCGCTGGGCCTGTATGCCTTCAAGGTGACGGATGGCGGCCTCCCGGCTGGCTGGACGACCAACGTCACGCCCATCGGCCTCACCGATGGTTCCCCGGCAGTGGCGACGCCCACCGGGACTCTGGAAGCCTATTACGTGATCACCCAACAGGGTGAACTGGCCCGCGTGATCACCAACACCAATTACGAAATTCTGGCCGACGTGACCGGCATCGGCAAGTCTGCCGCGCCCTATGTCCGCCTCAACGGCGCCGTCACCGAGAGTGTGTTCTTCGGCGTCGGCAACACCCTGTATCAATACGCGATGGCCGATGGCGCCCTGCGCTCGTTGATCCTCGGCGGCGATCTGGGCGACTCAACGCCGCTGGCCGGCGACAATTCGCTCTACATCGGCTCGACCGATGGCAAGTTTTATTCGGTCAATGATCTGACGACGCTCAACAGCATCGCCTGGGCCAGCACCACAACCTTCATCAGCATGGCCGGGCCGGGCGCCTTCATTGATAACGGGACGGTTGTGTGGCCGGTTCAGAATGGCCGCCTGCGGGTGTTTGAGAATGGCGGCGGGGTCGGCACTGGCGGGGTCGCCGGGCAGTGGCCGTTTGCTCAGGCCAACGATGCCCGCACTGGCAACTCCTCGGCCTCCCTGCCCACTGGCGTCGCCGAAGAACTGGCCGTGTTGGGCGCGGGCGATGTGAAGCCGCCCGTCATCGGCGAAGTCAATCAGCCCTCTGGCACGTACACGCAAGGCCTCGCTTACTTCACCGCCGGTCAACGGCTGTATGCGCTCGATCTCAACACCCGCCTCGTCGCCCAGTCGTGGGACATGGGCCTGGGCAATACGGTGCTGGGCCATGCCGCTCCGGCGGTGGTGACCTCCGGCGGCATCACCCGCGTCTTCGTGGTTGACGTGAACGGCAACGTCCGCGCCTACGGCGGCGATGCTGGCGGCTGGCGGGCCACGCCGTACTGGGTGACGGACGTGGGCTTCAACACCTCGAACGCCTCGCCCGTCGTCCGTAATAACATGGTCTACGTCGTCGAGAGCGCGGGCATCGTTCGCCTGCACGCCCTCAACATGTTCAACGGCTCAATTGTGTGGAGCACGACCTTCGGCGCTGGCAGTGGCGCCTCGGCTCCGGCCTTCTACGACAGCCTGCCCGACCGCCTCTTCATCGGCGCAGACAAGTTGTACGCCCTCAACGCCAACACCGGCTCGGTGCTGTGGTCGCGCACCCTCAACGGCCCGGTGGCGGCTACGCCGCTGGTGGTTGATAACACCGGCACAGCCAATGACTACGTGATGGCGCTGACCACGGTGGGCGGCCTCTATCGCATCCCGGTGACTGGCGGCGCGAGTGCGCCCACGCCAGTGGCGAACATCGTTGGCGGCGTCAACCTCGTCACCTCGCCGGCGGCCTTCTCGTATAGCGCCGGCAACCATTACATCTTCTTCGCGCTGGGCAACAAGCTTTACCGTCTCGATTCCGCTACTAACACGTTGTTCTCAGCAAGTGGTTTGGCGCTTGGCATCTCGACGGTCAACTTCTACTACTCTTCGCCGATTGTGGATGGCAGTGGTAAGGTCTACCTCGGCGCTGGTGACGGGTTCTTGTACTGCGTGGATGGTTTGACGATGACAGCCTGCGGCCCAGCCTATAGCGCAGTGGATGGCACAGGCTGGCCCAAACCCGTCGGCGCGGGCACGGCGGCTTCGGCGGTATACGGCGCGCTGGCGCTCGATGTGAACAATCGCCTGTACGTCCCATCCATTGATGACAACCTGCGCCGCTATACCCTGCCCCCGGCAGGCGGCGCTTGCCCGGATTGTTCGCTGTACACTGCCGCCCCGTGGCCGATGTTCCAACATGACGCCAAGCACGGCGGCTGGAACAACGTGACTTCGGCGGAAGGCCACCGCACTCCACTCGTCCTCAAGACCTTCACTCAGGTCTACCCGACGATTCCGCCCCGCACCCCGGTGCTAGGCCCGATCACGTCGGCGAACGCACGTGGCGTGCTCTACTACACCAGTGGCTCGCAACTCTTCGCCCGCGATGTCAATACCGGCGCAGTGTTGTGGCAGTACGATATGGGCCTGCTCGGCGGGCCAAGCGTCCTCAGCGGCGCCTCACCGGCCCTGATGTTGCGCGACGATGCCGGTAATGGCTGTACCAACGCTTCCACTTGTAGCGACGATACCGTGTGGGTCATCGTCGGCGGTGGCGATGGTTACCTCACTGCCGTCAACGCCGCCGATGGCAAACTGGTCTGGCGCATTGATTTGGGCTTCGACATCTCCAAGTCCTCGCCGGCCCTCGGCCCGGATGGCACGGTGTATATCCTCGAGGATGTCCCCGGTGCGGATCGCTTGCATGCCGTGCACTGGAACGGGATGCGCCGCTGGACGCGTGTCCTCGACGCCGTCACCGGTTCTGGCGCTTCTTCGCCCATGCTCGATGGCTCGAACGTATACGTCTCTTCCGGCAACAAAGTCTATGCCTTCAACAAAGACACCGGCGCGATTGCCTCCGGCTGGCCGGTGACTGGCACAGTGGGCGGCGTCACCATCCCGATGGGGCTGGTCAACACCACCACCGCCATGCTCAACACCGCGGCCCGCGACGACCTGTGGGTGCTGAACAGCAGTGGTGGGCTGTATCGGATCAACACCACCAACGGGACGCTGCAGGATGGTAACCCCGGAACCGTTCTTGTGACTGACCCAATCTATCAGGGCCTGGGTGCAGTCTCTGACGGTGTGGCTCCAGCCATCCAACGCGATCCTTTCCTCAATCTGGACTTGATCGTATACACCGCCGGCGTGAATCTCTACCGCGTGCGCTGGGATGAGGCGGCCAACACCTTGTTCTCGATTGGCTTCATCACCACCCCCGCCACGCTGGGCGGCACTTCGCCGACGATTGACGAGAACGGCTGGTCGTACATACTTGACAGCCTCGGTTACCTGCGGGCCATGTACCGCTACGGGGCGGCCTGGGTGTACGTCAAGAAAGTTGCCACCCAGGGCACATCGGTCGGCGGCGTCATCATTGACAACGGCACGAGTGGCGTCAGCAGTGATGCCCGCCTCTACGTGCCCAGCCGCAACAACTCGATCTACGTGGTGGGCAAACCGTAAACAATTCAACCACCAAAATCGTGGGAGCGGATTGCATCCGCGACCGTTAGCGGTCGTGATTCATCTCCGCTCCCACGATGATTCTGGCTTGACATGCAATCATCAACATCTTCTTCACGTTATATCATCATCGCCGCCGCCGTCGTCTTTGGCCTCGTCGTCCTGGGCCTGGGCGGCCTGCTCCTCAACGCCTTCTTGGGATCGGGCAACGCCACCGGCGTACCAACGGTTGGCTTGGCAACGGAAGCCGTCGCCCAGGTGCGAACCTCAGCGCTCCCGGCGACGAGCCTCGTGATCGCTCCGACAACAGACTCCGCCGCCACCGAGGCGGCCCCCCCGGTGGCCACCCAGTCCGTTCCCACTCAACCGGCCCTCACCAGTGCTCCGGCCACAACGAAACCATCGGCCACGCCGGGCGGAGTGACAAACATCCAACCCACTTCATCCATCCCAACCAGCACGACTGCCCCCAACGTCACGCCGACGCTGGACGATAACCCCTCGCTGTTGTTGACGCCGTTTGTGCCGCCCACCGCCGCGCCTACGTTAGCCCCGCTTCCCACCTCATCTTCTCCTGCCGGGGCATTTGTCGAATTGCAGGTGGCGCAGGTGCAACGCCTTCAAGTTTCGGGCGGCTACGTCCTCATGGCCGACGTCGGCAACATCACCCAACAGTCAATCAAAGACGTGAGCCTGATTTTCACCAACGCTTCCGGGGCCAGAGTCGGCGACGCCAAACCGCTGAGCCTGCACCTTCTGCCCAACGACGCCCGGCCCGGCGCAACGGGCGTGCTGGCCGCCACCGATCCCATCATCGTCAACTGGGGCAACCTCCAGGCGCGGGCCATTGGCGCACCGGCGGCAGGTCAGCCCGGGCAAGCGGGCTATCCCATCTGGCTGGACATCACCCCGGTGACCATTTCGCTCACTCAGGACGGGTACACCTATCAGAGTGTGGTGACGAATAATTCTGGGTCGAGGGCCACCATCCCCTATCAGAATGTATCGTTCTTTGCCAACGACGGTACTCTGTTGTTTGTCGCCAATGTGGGCGCGCACCCGGCGTTGAATGACGGCGAGTCGTACGTCCTCACCGGCTCGGTGCCGATCAACCAGACGGCGGCCGGCGGCCGGGCGCTGGGCGAATACACCGACGTGTTAGCCAGCATCAGTGCTGAGATTGCGCCGTAAACTCAAACCCTGTCTGTTCGTCCGAACCAGAGGTTCGTCCGAACCTTTGGTTCGACTGAACCTTTGGTTCGGCGGAGACCTGACAGGTTTGAGTCAGTGTGCTAAAATATGGCCCTTGCCCTCGTAGCTCAGTGGATAGAGCATTTGCTTGCGGAGCAAAGGGCCGAGTGTTCGAGTCACTCCGAGGGCGCAGATAAAACCGACAGCAACCGTGCTCGTCGGTTTTTTTGATCATCACCATGCCACTTGTTGCCATCCACGACCGACTGTGGATCACCGCCGCCATCTATTCCGCCGCCGTTGGCTTGTGGG
>Ga0247727_10007602_pt1 | contig 20531 bp, 21 predicted proteins | sample WisWelCaveWW1625_FD_202498 | JGI IMG/M metagenome (GOLD analysis project Ga0247727, IMG submission 202498) | Biofilm microbial communities from Wishing Well Cave, Virginia, United States - WW16-25 | ecosystem: Environmental > Aquatic > Deep subsurface > Groundwater > Cave microbial mat | place... | reverse complement strand
TGCCAGAGCGGCCCATGCAGGCCCGAGCGCCGCAGCCGCCGGAACAGCTTCGCGTCGAAGTTCACTCCGAGCGGGGGGATGCTCCAGTGCGGGTATTGGTCGACGCGGGAGAGCAGCACCTCGTGGATGCGTTCGCGCAGCCGGTTGCGCTCACGCCGCAGCTCGGGATCCAGCGCCTCGAGATCGTCGACCCAGACCATCAGAATGGCGGCGAAGGGATCGAGCCCGACGACGAAGTCGAGCGTGCGGTGCACGTGATCCAGCGTTTCTCCTGGCGTACCCAGGATGAAGGTGTGGCAGTCCGGCACGCCGGCGTCCTGGCAGAGGCGGTGGAGCGCGCGGATCTGGTCGGTCGTGAAGCCCTTCTGGAGCCGCGCCAGGATGTCGTTACAACCCGAATCGGAGCCGATCTCCATGCCGGCGCAGCCCGCTGCCCGAGCCAGCGTCGCAAACTCCGCGTCGAAGCCGAGCGGATTCGCATAGCAGGTCCAGGGCAGGCTCCAGGCACGCTCGATGAGAGCGCGGCAGACCTCTTTGGCGTGAGTCCTCGGCAGGTTGAAGACGGAGTCGACGATGAAGAAATGACGAGTTCCGGGCTGCTCCGTGAGCGCCCGGACCATCTCGTCCGCCACCGCAGCGGGGTTGCGCTTGCGCCCGATGCGCCCCTCGATCAGCGGATAGGTGCAATAGTCGCAGCGCAGCGGGCAGCCGCGCTTCGTTTGCACCGAGTCGATGCCGTAGCGCTCGTAGTAGCGCGGGTCGACCTTCCGGCGGTCGGGGACTGCGATCTGGTCCATGTCGAGGAAGGCGGCGGGCGGCGTCGAGACGACCCGGTCGTCATCGAGTCGATGCAGGTTGCCGATCGAGGCCGGCTCGCGCTCGCCTCCTTCGAGCGCTGCAAGAAGGAGCGGGAAGGCGCGCTCCCCCTCTCCGGAAATCCCATAATCCGGGCGCAGTCGCTGCATCAACGGCTCGGGCATCACGCTGAAGCCCGAGCCTCCGAGCACGACCGGACTGGCTGTCACCCCGCGGCAGGCCGCGATCAGCTCCGTGTAGTAGGCGAGGTTGTCTTCGACTCCCGAGTAGTCGTTGTTCTGGATGTTGCGCATGCTGATCGCGACCAGGTCGGGCTCGATTTCGGTAAGTCTCTTGCGGAGCGCCTCCACGGCGTCGGTCTCGAAGCAAAGGTCGATCAGCCGCTGCTCGTGATGGCTCGGCGTGCTCTGCATCACGTAGAGCAGGCCGAGCGGAATCACCGCGTCCGGGAGCTTCTCGCGGTTTCCGGAGACGAAGGCGATGCGCATGGATCGGGCTCCGAAGGCTCGGCGACCTCGACTATAATCGGCGCCCGCCAGACCTGAAACGGCTGGCGCATTCCTTGGGAGGACGGGGTCATGGAGCGCATTCGGGCAGGGCTCTCCAAACGGGCTCGCATCGAGTGGACGCGGGCAGAGCTCTGCCGACCGGAGCTGCTGGTGGAGGTCGAGGGCACCCTCGCCGCAACCGACGCGGCCCCAGCGCGATGAGCGGGTCCGCCGAGCGCTTTCGAGAGACCCTGGCCCTTCATGCGGGGCTGTCCGAAGGACCGGCGCTTCGCATCACCTCACGCAGCGGATCCCGACGCGTCATCGGCTGGCGGGAGCTCGCGGCCGCATCCGACCGGGCAGCGTGTGGCCTCGCGCGCCTCGCCACGGACGCCCCACTGATCGTGAGCCTTCCCAGCTGCGCGGAGTTCGTGATCGTCCTGATCGCCGCGCTCGGCTCCGGCCGTTCGCTGCTGGTGGTTCCCCCGAACCAATCCGCTGCTGCGCTGCGCCGACTCGCCGAGGCCGCTGGCGGGCTCACCTGGCTCGGGCTTCCAGGCGATCCTCGTGCCGCGGAGCTCGAGTCCCTCCGCTTCGTGCCGATCGACGATGTGCTCGCGGGCGCCGGCCCAACGCCCCGCGCGGCTGGCGCCGTCCCGACACCCCGCGCGGCTGGCGCCGTCCTGCTGCCGACCACGGGGACCACCGGCCGACCGAAGCTCGTGCGGCGTGGCCTCCGCGCGCTGCTCGCCGTGGGGGAGGCCTGCACCCGCGGCATTCCGGTCGAGCGGCGCGACCGAATTCTGCTCGCGATCCCGCTCTGTCACTCCTACGGGATCGATCAGCTGATGAGTGCGCTCGTCTCGGGCGCGACGCTCGACCTCCACGCCAGCTTCGAGCCGGCGGGCGTGCTGCGGGCGCTGCGAGAGGACGAGATCACCTCCTTTCCCGCCGTGCCGGTAATGCTCGACGTCCTGGCACGTTCGATCGGGGCACTACCGGCGCCACGGCTCCGCCGCGTGATCTCGGCGGGAAGCGCGCTGCGCAAGACGACGTTCGATCGTTTCGAGAACGTCTTCGGATTGCCGATCGGTCAGCTCTATGGGGCCACCGAGCTGGGATCGGCCACATACAATCCACCCGAGCGTGAAGGTTTCGACCCGATGGCGGTCGGCTTCGCGTTACCCGGCGTCGAGATCCGGATCCTCGATCCCGCCGACCCGGACCCCGCGAAGCCGCAGCCGGCCGGCAGCGAAGGTGTCGTCGCGGTCGCAGCTCCTTCCCTTCTCGACGGCTATCACGGCGATGAGCGTGCCGTCCTACGGGCCGGATTCTTCGTCACCGGCGACCTCGGCAGCCTCGACGCGCACGGCGTTCTCCGCCTCAGCGGTCGCCGCGACCTGCTGCTCGACGTGGGCGCGCGCAAGGTCGATCCGCTCGAGGTGGAAGCCGTGCTCTGCCGCTACCCCGGCGTACGCGAGGCTGCCGTCGTGCCACTCGCCGCGGGGGCGGTCGTGACACGGCTGCGCGCCGTGATCGTGCCGGAGCCTGGAATCGAGCTGGACGGCGCGAAGCTGCGGCGCTTCGCCCGCTCCTGTCTTCCCCACTACATGGTGCCGCGGGCCTTCGAGATGAGGTCCGAGCTGCCCCGATCGGCAGCCGGCAAGGTGCTCCGCTCCGAGCTGCTGGCGACGGAGGGCATCCCGTGAGCTCCCCCGGCTGCCGCCTTCGGACCCTCGGTGTGATCAGCGCGCTCGGCTGCGGCGCCGAGGTCACCTGGAAGCAGCTGCTCGCGGGCGAGTCCCCGGGTCGGATCGAGCGGGACGACCTGATCCCCGGCCGACGCGCCCTCTTCGCGGCCGTGCTCGGGCCGCTGCCGAGCGTGCCGCACGCGCTGCGGCACCTCGAGAGCCGCACCGGCAGGCTCCTGCTCGGCGCCTTCGAGCAGATCGAATCTGCCGTGTCCGACGCCGTGCGGCGTTTCGGAGCGGCTCGTATCGGTGTCGTGCTCGGCACCAGCACCGCGGGCATCGACCAGGCCGACCGGGCCTTCTCGGAGCGCAACGCCGCCCGCGAGCTGCCGAGCTGGTTCGATCTCGCCATGCTCGAGTTCGGCGGCCCGGCCGAGCTGCTCCAGCACGTGAGTGGAGCGGGCGGGCCCTGCTACACGATCTCGACGGCCTGCTCGTCGGGCGCGAAGGCCCTCGTCTCCGCGCGCACGCTGCTCGAGATCGGCATCTGCGACGCCGTGGTCGCCGGCGGCGCCGACGCACTGTGTCGACTCACGGCGAGCGGCTTTCACTCCCTGCAGGCGATCTCGCTACGAGGCTCGAGTCCGATGAGCCGCGGCCGTGATGGCCTCACGCTCGGAGAAGGGGCAGCGCTGTTCCTCGTGACGCGCGAGCCGGATGGAGTGCAGATCCTCGGCGCCGGCGAGGCCATGGACGCCCACCACATGTCCGCGCCGCACCCGCAGGGCGTGGGCGCCGAGCGCGCCATGCGTGCTGCGCTGAGCGATGCCGGGCCGGGCGAGGTCTCGTATCTGAACCTCCATGGCACGGGAACCCCGCAGAACGACGCGATGGAGAGCCACGCCGTCGGGCGCGTGTTCGGACTCGAGCTTCCGTGCAGCTCGACCAAGCCGCTCACCGGGCACACCCTGGCCGCGGCCGGCGCGCTCGAGGCTGCGCTCTGCTGGCTCGTGCTCGAGCGGCGCGAGCTGGAGCGCCTGCATCTCCCCCCCCATGTCTGGTCGGGCGATCCCGATCCGTCGCTGCCCGCGCTGCGTCTGATCGATCGCGGAGCCAGCATCCGCGTCGCGGGGCCCGCTCGCGTGGCGAGCAACTCGTTCGGCTTCGGCGGCAGCAACTGCACGCTGGTGTTGGGAGTCGAGCCCACGTGATCGCGCTTCGCGTCGGTGCGTGGTCCGCTTGGGCACCCGGCATCGAGGGAGCGGAGGCCTGGCAGCGCTGGGCAAGTGCGCCGGAGCTACCCCGGCGAGGCGCGGCTCCCTCGCTCCCCTTCGTCCCTCCGCTCCTGCGCCGCCGCTGTGACGAACTCGCGCGCGGCATGCTCCACGTTGCCGAGGCCTGTTGTGGCGCACGCTGGCGCTCCGAGGTCTCGAGCGTGTTCGGCTCTCGCCACGGTCCGATCGCCACCACCGCCGAGCTGCTCGAGGCACTGGCCGGCGGGAAGCCGGTTTCACCGAGTGGTTTCACGCACTCCGTGCACAACACCCAGCTCGGGCTGTTCTCGATCTGGGCCGAGAACACTCGCAGTGGCTCGTCGATCGCCGCCGGCCCCGAGACCTTCGGCAACGCGTTCGTCGAGGCCTCGACCCTGCTGCGCCGGGAGCCCGGTCGTCCGACCCTGCTGGTAGTCGGCGAAGAGGAGATCCCCGAATCGCTGGCGGCCGCCGCAACGGAGCCGAACGGCCACTGGGCCGTCGCGTTTCTGCTGGAGAACGCCGATGACGGCGAAGCGCTCGGCTTCGAGATCGTCCCTCGAGGCGACGAGGGGTCGGGGGAGCCAGCGCTGCGCCCTCTCCCCGACGGCCTCGCGTTCCTGCGTTGGTGGCTGATGGAAGAGGATCGGCTGCAGCTCGCCCATGGTCGCCGAGTTTGGACATGGGTGCGCGTGCGGGGCTCGGACGGGTTTCGGAGGCCCGCTCCTTAGTCCCTCGTCTTTACCGTGAGCACCGGGCAGGGCGACTTCTGCACGACGCGCTCGGCGATGCTGCCGAGCAGCAGATGCTTGAGGCCGCTGAGGCCGCGCGTGCCGATCACGATCAGGTCCACCTGCTGCTCGACGGCCTCTTCCTCGATCACCGTGGCCGGGTAGCCCTCGCGCACGATCAGCTCCACCTCGAGGCCCTGGCTGCGCAGCGGCTCCGCGTAGCGCGCGAGGTTCTGCTCCGCCTCGCCCTTCACCGATGCCCAGAAGTCCTGCGGTAGGTAGGCGCCTTCGAGCTGCTGGAATTCGACCGGCAGGTGGTAGGCGTGCAGCAGCAGCAGCCGGCTGCTGTGCTCCTTGGCGAGGTGCGCCGCCCACTCCAAGACAGAGTCGGCGTGGCGGGAAAAGTCGAGCGGTACCAGGATGCGGCGGACCTGGATCACGCCTCTCAGCCTACGCTCGCGGCGTTGCGTCGCGCAAGGGCGAGGCGTACCGTCTGCCGCCTTTCGGGGCCGTAGCTCAACTGGGAGAGCGCCGCGTTCGCAACGCGGAGGTTGGCGGTTCGATCCCGCTCGGCTCCACCAGCTTTGGACGCCCAGCTCTGGACGCCGCGACTGGCGACGAGGCAGGCCGCCGCCGGATGCGGGCGGCGTGGACCGGGGCGCGGAGGCTGGATCTCGTCACAGCGGGCGCGCCGCGACTGGCGACGAGCGCGCCGCGGTGGCTCAGACTGCGGTGCCCTCCGCCTCGGGGTCGAGGCTGTTCTCGGCGGCGACGCGGCCGAACCACTCGCCGCTCTGCTTGAGGGTGCGGTCGCAGGTCGAGAAGTCGGTCCAGGCGAGGCCGAAGCGCTGGGAGAAGCCAGCGGCCCACTCGAAGTTGTCGAGCAGGGTCCAGGCGTGGTAGCCGCGCACGTCGGCGCCCTCCTGGATGGCGCGCGCGAGGGCGGCCAGGTAGCCGCGGAAGAAGTCGATGCGGCGCTGGTCGCGGATCACGCCGTCGTCGCCCGGTGCGTCGGCGTAGGAGCAGCCGTTCTCGGTGATCTCGAGGACGGGCCGGTCGTAGTCGCGCGTCACGCGCAGCAGCATCGTGCGCAGCGAGTCGGGCCACACCTCCCAGCCGAAGTCGGTCTTCGGGCCGCTGTCGCCGCCCATGCCGAGGGAGCGCGCGCCGAGCCCCAGGCTGTCCCGTTCGGCGCGCACGAGCATGCGCGAGTAGAGGTTGATGCCGACGAAGTCGAGCGGTGCGCGCACGCGCAGCATGTCGCCCTCGCGCACGCCCAGCACGTCCTCGGGCACGCCGCTCTCGAAGCACTCGGGATACTCCCCGCGCAGCGCCGCGCGCAGGAACCAGTCGTTGACCCAGCCGTGCATGCGCTCGGCGGCGCCGGCGTCGGCGGCCGAGTCGCTGGCGGGCTCGGCGGGCTGCATCGAGAAGGCGCTGCCGACGCGCAGGCCCGGGCGCTCCTGCTTCACGGCGCGAAAGGCCTCGCCCTGCGCGAGTGCGACGGTGTGTGCGGCGCGCAGCAGCACCGCGCGGTCGCGCACGCCGGGCGCGTGCATGCCGAGGCCGTAGCCGAAGAGTGTGAAGATCGCGGGCTCGTTGAAGAGCATCCAATCCGACACGCGATCGCCGAGCGCGCGCACCACGAGGTGCGCGTAGTCCGCGAAGCGTGCCGCGGTGTCGCGCGCGGGCCAGCCGCCGCGATCCTCGAGCGCCTGCGGCAGATCCCAGTGATACAAGGTGGGGAAGGGCCGGATGCCGGCGCCGAGCAGGGCGTCGGCGAGCCGGCGGTAGTAGTCGAGTCCGGCCGCGTTCGCGGCGCCCTGACCCTCGGGCTGGATGCGCGGCCACGCGATCGAGAAGCGGTAGCTCGTGAGCTGCATCTCGCGCAGCAGCGCCACGTCGTCGCGCCAGCGGTGGTAGGAGTCGCAGGCGTGGTCGCCCGTGTCGCCACCCTCGATGCGGCCGGGCGTGTGCGCGAAGCGGTCCCAGATCGATTCGCCCTTGCCGTCTTCGCGCGCCGCGCCCTCGATCTGGTAGGACGCAGTGGCGGCGCCCCAATGGAAGCCCTGCGGAAAGTCGATGCGTGCCAAGGGCGGGCGATGCTAGCGCCTCGCGGGTACCGTTTGCGCCATGGAGCCGAGTCGAGCCTCTCGCGCCGACCGTGGGCACTTCGAGCGCATCGGCGCGGCGAGCGGCGCGCTACCCGAGGACGCGCCTCCGCACTCTCTCGCGGAGGTCTTCGACCGACTCGACGCGATCCGCCGCACGCTCGGAGACGCCGCTCGCGGGCCTCGCCGGCGAGGACGACTCCGAGCTCGAGGCACATCTGCGCGTGCTGCGGCTCGGACGAGAGATCGGAGCGGATGGAACGCAACGCACTCGAAGCGCTCGCTAGTCTGCTCGACCGCCTCGGCATCCACTGGATGCTGATCGGAGCTCTCGCGGCGAACCGCTATCGGATCACCACGCGGCTCACGCAGGACGTCGATCTTCTGCTCGCCGACGTGGGCCCGGGCCTCGCCATCCTGGAGCGCGCGCTCGGCGACGCGGGCTGGTCACTGCGACGCGCCCTGCCCGGCGGCGAAATCCTCCGCCTGCGGCACCGCGAGCTCGGCGCCGCAGACTTGATCGTCGCGGGCACCGACTACGAGCGAGGTGCGCTCGCGCGAGCCCGAGAGGAGCGGCTGGGGGATGCGCAGGAGGTGCGGATCGCAGCTCCCGAGGACGTGATCGTCCTCGAGCTGATCGCCGGCCGGGCCTCACGAAGCTGCGAGCGCCGCGAGAGCGCCGGCGAGCAGCGCGCCATCCACGACGAGCCCGCCGTAGCGCTCCGTCGGGCGGAAGCCGAGCACCGCCGCACACATCGCGACGGGAAGAGCCGCGAGCGGACGCACCGCGGCGGGCCCGGAAAGCGCCGTGACGACGCCCGCAAGAGCGACGGCGCCGGCGATCGCGAGCGTGCGCCGCGTCCCGAGCCGCGCGGCCAGGGCTTCGCGGTCGCGCAGGTTCGAGAGCGCGACGTTCGCGAGCACCGCCGCAGCCGTGATCGCCGCCACCCAGCCGAGATGCTGAGCACCCGGGCTTTGCGCGGCCGGTAGCCCCACCGGAACAGCCGTCCAGGCGAAGGTGAGATAGAAGGGCTTCGCTGCACGGAAGCGTTTGAGGCGCCGATGTGCGAGGCCGAGCACGCCGACGAGAGCCGCGAGCACCAGCGTCGCGGTGCCGAGTGCGAACGCTGCGCCAGCGGCGGCCCCGCCGCCGAGGCCGGCGAGCAGGACCAGCGTGCGCCGATGCGTTGCCACGAAGGCGGCCCGTTCCGGCGCGGTCTCGCGGTCGCGCGGCAGGTCGCGCACACGGTCGATCACATACACAGCCAGGGTGCCGCCGAAGACGAGGCCGAGCAGAGCGGGTGAGGCCGTGACGCCGAGCGCGCGGGCGGCGGCCGCGGTCAGGCACGCCGCAGCGAGGGCGAGCCAGGCGCTGCTCCACACCAGCGCATCGAGCCAGGCAAGCCGCATGGGAGGAGGCTACCTTGCCTCGACTGTGCGCAGGGTTCCCGCCATCGTCGCCGCCGGGGACGCCAAGGCCGCGCGCGCCGTCTACGGCGAGAGCAAGGCCTACCTCATCGTCGCCGGCCGCACGCTGATCGCGCGCGTCGTCTCGGTGCTCCAGCGCGTGCCCGAGGTCTCCGAGGTGTGGGTAGTCGGAAACGCCGAGCGTCTGGCCAAGGCGCTCGACGAGGACACGCTGCGGAGCGAGCTGGTGAAGCCGCTCTGGATCGTCCCCCAGTACCGGAACCTGTACGAGAACGCCTGGTTCACGTATCGGCGCCTCCTGCCCGGCGCCGGCGCCGAGGGGCGCGACCCCACGCCCGAGGAAGAGGAGCTGCCGGTCCTGTACCTCTCGACGGATCTGCCCTTCGCCACGCCGCAGGAGCTCTCGGACTTCGTGCGCAAGGGACTCGTCGCCAACGTCGACTATGCGCTCGGCCTGGTCACCGAGCACGAGCTCGAGGCGTTCTACCCGAAGGACGGCCTGCCGGGCATCACCATGGCCTACTTCAATCTGCGCGAGGGGCGCTACCGCCAGAGCAACCTGCACCTGGTGCGGCCGAGCAAGCTCGGCAACCGCCACTACATCGAGGACATGTACGAGCACCGCTACCAGCGGCAGGTCGGCCAGGCGCTCGGGCTCGCGTGGCGCATCGTCTCCGACCGTGGCGGCGGCCTCCGCGTCGTCTTCTACTACGGGCTGATGCATCTCGCGGGCGTGCTCGACCGCCACGGCTGGCGTCGAGTCGCGGACGCGGTGCGGCGCTTCCTCCCGATCCAGCGCATCGAGCGTGCGTGCGCTGCGCTGCTGCGCGGCAGCTTCCGTTTCGTGGTCACGGGCATCGGCGGCTGCGCGCTCGACGTCGACAACGAGCAGGACCTGGACGTGGCGCGCCAGCGCTACGCCGCCTGGGAGCGCGAGCTGGCGCGCGTGGCCGAGGAGCAACAGGGCGCACTGCTGCTCCCGCCCGAGGCCGGACGCGGTCTGGCACCGCGGCGGGTGCTGCCGCCTGGGCCGCAGGCACGATGACGCCGCCGGCCGAGCCCGCGCAGCTGCTGCGCCGCGTGCGCGAGAACGCGGGCTTGTTTCGCCTGCCCGAGCGCGGCGTGCTCGAGGTGAGCGGCGCGGATCGCGTGCGCTGGCTCGACGGCATGATCTCCGCGGACGTCGCGTCCCTCGCGCCCGGCGGCGGCGCGCAGGGGCTGCTGCTCACGCGCCAGGGCCGCATCGTCGCCGACCTGCACGTGCTCGCGCACAGCGAGAGCTTCTGGCTCGAGCTCGAGGCGGCGGCGCTGCCCGGCGTGCGCGAGCGACTCGCCGGCCATGTGATCGCCGACGACGTGGCGTTCGACGACCTCCGCCCCGGCCTGGTGCGGCTCGCAGTAGAGGGGCCGCGCGCCGCCGAGCGGCTCGCCGCGGCGGGCCCGGCTCTCCGCGACCTCGCTGCGCACGCCTGGCGCGAGGTCCCGCTCGGCGGGGCTCTCGTCACGGCCGCAGCCTATTCCTTTACCGGCCTGGGTGGCTTCCAGCTCTTCGCGCCCGCCGGCTCCGCCGCTGCCGTGTACGATGCCTTGCTCGCGACCGGTTGTGAGCCCGCGCCCGCCGACACGCTCGAGTGTCTGCGCATCGCGGCCGGCGTGCCCTGGCTCGGACGCGAGCTCGACGAGAGCGTGCTGCCGGCCGAGGCGCGCCTCGAGGCCGCCATCTCCACCAGCAAGGGCTGCTACACGGGGCAGGAAGTGGTGGCGCGCATGCGCAGCCGCGGCCGCGTCGGTCACCTGCTGGTCGGGCTGCGCTTCGAAGGCGATGTCTTGCCCTCGAGGGGAGCCGAGATCGAGGGAGCGGCCGGCCGGATCGGGCAGGTGACGAGCAGCGTGCTCTCTCCGGAGCACGGCGCGATCGGTCTCGGCTTCGTACGCGCCGAGGATGCGGAGCCGGGCACGGCCCTGCGTGTGGGCGGCGTTGCTGCGCGCGTCGTGGCGCTGCCGATGCGGGCGGGGGCGTGAGCGGCGTTCTCGTCGTCTTCGCGAAGCAGCCCGCGCCGGGCCAGGTGAAGACGCGGCTGTGCCCGCCCTTCACGCCCGAGCAGGCCGCGGCCTTCTACGCCTGCATGCTCGAGGACGTGCTCGCGACGACGCTGCGCGCGAGCGCGGCGCTCGGCCTCGACGCCGTGCTCGCGGTGCAGCCGCCCGAGGCCGCGGCGACGCTCGCTGCGCCGCCGGGCCTGCGTCGTGAGCCCCAGCGCGGCGCCGATCTCGGTGCGCGCATGGAGCACGCATGTGCGCGCGAGCTCGGCGCCGGCCGAGGCCCGGTGCTGCTGCGCGGCAGCGACAGCCCGACGCTCGGGCTCGCCACGCTGCGCAGCGCGCTCGCCGCACTCGCGCAGACGGACCTCGTGCTCTGTCCCGATCGCGACGGCGGCTACAACCTGGTGGGTCTCTGCCAACCGTTGCCCGGCTTGTTCGCTCACCCCATGAGCACAGCATCGGTGCTCGCCGACACGCTCGCGCATGCAAGACGTGCCGGCCTCACGCATACGCTGCTGCCGGCGGGCTTCGACATCGACACGGTGGCCGACCTCGCGCTGCTGGCGCTTGCTCGCCGCGAGGGCGCGGCCGCCGATTGCCCGCGCACGCTCGCCTTCCTCGATCGCAACGGACTCTGGCCCAGCTCTTGACGCCGCGACGGACCACGAGGTAGGCCGCCTGCGGATGCGCGCGGCAGATGGCCGTCGCGCTCGCGGCGCGCGCGAGCACGCCGCGGCCTCCGCGCTCGCGCGCACTGCGCCGTCCGTGAACCGGGGCGCGGAGCCTGGGCCCCGCTGAAGCAGGCGCGCCGCGACGGACCACGAGGAACGCCGCTCGCGGATGCGGGCGGCGTTTTCTCTTGGCGGCGCGCTCAGTCCCAGATCGAGAAGCGCGGGGCGATGCCGAGCTTCTCCATCTTGGTGTAGAGCGTGCGCCGGCCGATGCCGAGCTCGCGGGCCGCGGCCGAGCGATTACCGCGCGCGCGGCGCAGGGCCCGTGCGATGCGCCAGGCCTCGGCCAGCTCGACCCAGTCGCGCAGCGGCGGCGGGCTGCCGCCGTTGCGAGCCGCGACGCCCTGGAGAAATTGCTCCATCAGCGCGTCGAGCGAGGGGTTCGGGCCGGCGCTGGCGGGCCGGACGGGTGCGATGCGGGCCGGAGCGGCCATGACGAGTACCTCCGTGGGCCAGTCCAAAGCAAGCCGCGTTCCATCTCGAAACGGTCGCAGGAGCCTCCGCAGGCACGCCCATGCTCGTTCCCTGAGCAGCGCTGCCGAAGAACTGGGCAGAAACCGGCACAGCGGAGCCGAGCTGCGCGCGCTTACCGCGCTGCGCGGCTTGGCACGCCAGTTGCTCTACCCGGGGCCAGGAGCGAGGCGCCTCGAGCGCTGCTCGCTCCAGGCACCCGTGATACGGTGCTCGCCCAACCGCGGGTCGGCAGCGGAGGCTCAGCCAAGAGAGGGGAGTTCCCATGCGCAAGATCGAAGCCGTGATCAAGCCCTTCAAGCTCGACGAGGTGAAGGAGGCGCTGCACGGAATCGGCATCCAGGGCATGACCGTGACCGAGGTGCGCGGCTTCGGCCGTCAGAAGGGCCACACCGAGCTCTACCGCGGCGCCGAGTACGTCGTCGACTTCCTGCCCAAGATCAAGCTCGAGATCGCGGTGAAGGACGACATGGTGGACAAGGTCATCGACGCGATCGTGGCGGCCGCGAACACCGGACGCATCGGCGACGGCAAGATCTTCGTGCTCCCGATGGAAGAGGTGATCCGCATCCGTACCGGCGAGCGCGGTCCGGACGCCGTCTAGGAAGCCCCGCCGCAAGCGCCGCCGTTTCGGCGGCGCGCGCAGCGAGCTTCGCTCTCGTAGGCAGAAGCCCGGTAAGCTGGCTCGCCGATGGCTCTCCTTCGTCTGCGGCGCGGTTCACGGCTCGGAAAATACCGGCTCGAGCGACTGATCGGGCACGGCGCATCGGCCTCGGTCTGGCGAGCGCGCGACACGGTCGAGCATCGCCCGGTCGCGCTCAAGATCATCGAGGCCGATCAAGTCGTTGCGTGGGGACGCGACGCCATCGCCCACGAGGCGCGCATCGCGACACACCTCTCGCACCCCAACATCGTGGCGGTGCGCAATGCGGACTGGGTGGACGGCCACTTCGTGCTCGCTACCGACCTGGCCGAGCGCAGCCTCGCCGACTACAGCGGCGCGCGCCGCTCCGGCGACGTGGCCCTGCGCGTCGTGCGCGACGTAGCCGCCGGTCTCGCGCACGCACACGCGCGAGGGATCTTGCATCGCGACGTCAAGCCAGAGAACGTGCTCATCTTCGCGGATCGCCGCGCCGCGCTGGCGGACTTCGGCGTGTCGCGCTTCGCGCCCGGCGCCACGGTGACGGTCACCGATGCAGGCACCTTCGGCTACGTCGCGCCGGAGCAAGCGTACGGTCGCCCGCGGCTCGGCTCCGACGTGTTTTCGCTCGGACTGATCGCCTACGAGCTGCTGGCCGGCGTGCTGCCGACGTGGCCCTTCGAGTGGCCGCCGGCCGGCCATCGGCGCTTTCTGGCGCGCGTCCCTGCGTCGCTGCGGCCCGTGCTGCGCAAGGCCGCGACCTTCGATCCGCGCCACCGTTATCCGGATGCGGTCGCGTTTCATCGCGCGCTCGAGCGCGCCTTCGCGAAAGTGGAGCAGCCGCGGCCGCGGCGGCGCCGCAAGCGCCTCGAGCAGGCCGTGCTGTCGCCCCTCGCGCTCCAGGCCAGCAGCTTCCGGCGCCGCTTCGGCGCGGCCCTCGAGCTGCGCTACCGCTGCCATCGCTGCGACGGCCCGATCGCCGAGAGCATGCAGAGCTGCCCCTGGTGTGGCTACGGCGAGAACTCTTTTCGCGAGGTGACGCGCTACCCGCTGGTCTGCCCGGCCTGCGAGCACGGTGTGCGAGCAGAGTGGACCGAATGTCCGTGGTGTCACGCGGGGCACTTCATAGGAAATGGGCGCGCCCCGAGAGCCGATCCCTCCGCCGAGCGGGCCTGCGCCGCGCGCGGTTGCAACGGCCAGCTGCGCCGCTTCATGCGCTACTGCCCGATCTGCAAGCGCAAGCCGGGCCGCCTCTGGTCGCATCCGGCGCTGCCCGATCGCTGCACACGTTGCCGCGGCCCGGTCTCGCACGGCTTCTTCCGCTTCTGCCCCTGGTGCGGGAAGCGCGGCCCCGCCGAGCGGCTGTTCCGCCGCCGTTGATCAGCGCAGCCCGACCTGCTGCATGCGGAAGTAGAGCGAGCGACGCGGAAGGCCGAGGCGGCGCGCCGCCGCGGTGCGGTCGCCGCCGCAGCGCTCGAGCGCGAGCCGGATGCGCCAGCGCTCTGCGAAGCGCAGCCAGTCTTCGAGGGAGAGCGCGGCGTGGCCCTCGAGCACCACGGCATGCTCGTAGAGGGCCTCGAAGAGCTGCTCGAGCCGATCGCGTTCGAGCGTTCCCAATTCCACACGTCTGGTCACGGGCTGCCGCGGGCTGCAAGAGGTGTTCCGCGGCAGCGCGGCTCCGAAAGCGCCGCACCGGACAGGGCTCCGCGCCAGCGCGCCGATTCCGCGGGCAGTCCGTGCCTGCATCGAGGGCAGTCGCGGGCGGCCACTTCGACAAGTCGTGCAAGCTCGAGCCCAACTGTGCTCGAATCGGCACGTGCAAGAGCTGGCACGCCAGTTGCTCTAGGCACGACCGGTAGCGCCGGCCCTCGGCCGGCGAACGGAGGAGAATCATGGCGCCGATCCGATCCCTTGCTCGCAGCCTGCCCACCGCCTGTGCGCGGACGCTGGCTGGCTTCGTCCCGCTCCTGCTCGCGGGCGCGGCATCCGCAGAGGATGCCGCTCCCACGCTCGACACGGGTAACACCGCCTGGCTGCTCACCAGCAGTGCGCTGGTGCTGATGATGACCCTGCCGGGGCTCGCCCTGTTCTATGCCGGCCTGGTGCGGGCGAAGAACGTGCTCTCGCTGTTCATGCAGTGCCTGGTGGCGGCCGGCGTGGTCGGCGTGCTCTGGATCCTGATCGGCTACACGCTCGCGTTCGGCACCGGCGGCGCCTTCGTCGGCGACCTCTCGAAGCTCGGCCTCGCCGGCATCGACAACAGCACGCTCTGGGCCACCTACGGCGTCCCCGAGTACGCGTTCGTCATGTTCCAGGCCATGTTCGCGATCATCACGCCCGCGCTGATGATCGGCGCCTTCGCGGAGCGCATGCGCTTCGGGCCGTACCTGGCCTTCATCACGCTCTGGCTGCTGGTCGTCTACTGCCCGCTCGCGCACATGGTGTGGGGCGGCGGCTGGATCGGCGCGACGGGCGCCAAGGACTTCGCCGGCGGCATGGTCGTGCACATGTCGAGCGGCTACTCGGCGCTCGTCGCCGCGCTCTTCCTGGGCAAGCGGCGCGGCTTCGGCAAGGAGCCGATGCCGCCGCACAACCTGCCCTTCGCCGTGATCGGCGCCGCGCTGCTGTGGGTCGGCTGGTTCGGCTTCAACGCCGGCAGCGAGCTGATGGCCGACGGCATCGCCGCGCTCGCCTTCCTGACCACGAGCACGGCCGCCTCGACGGCGCTCGTCACGTGGATGGGGATCGAGTGGCTCCATCGCGGCAAGCCCACCGTGCTCGGCGCGGCCACGGCGATCGTGGCCGGCCTGGTGGCGATCACGCCGGCCTGCGCCTTCGTGACGCCGATGGGCTCGATCGCGGTCGGCATCGGCGTCTCGGTGCTGTGCTACGGCGCAGTCACCTTCCTGAAGCCGATGTTCAACTACGACGACTCGCTCGACGTATTCGGCGTGCACGGCATCGGCGGCACCTGGGGCGCCCTCGCGACCGGGCTCTTCATCGCGCCGTGGGCGCTGCCCGAGGGTGTGAGCCAGGGCGCGCAGATCGTGACGCAGCTGAAGGGCATCGCGTTCACGGCGGTGTTCGCTCCGGCGGCCACGCTCGTGATCCTGCTCGTGCTGCGCGCGATCTTCGGCTCACTGCGCCTCGACGAGGAGTCCGAGTTCCTCGGCGTGGACCTCTCGGAGCACAGCGAGACGGCCTACATGTTCGGCGCGGCGAGTGGTTCGCCGGCCTCGCACTCGGCGCAGGTGCAGGGTGCGCCCCTCGCCAGCCCCGTGAAGGCGCCCGCTTGAGGACGCCGCGACCTCTTCTCTCGACCTAAGCGTCCGGCTTCGCAGCGGACTGTCGCGCGCGTCCGCTCTTTCGCGGGCGCGCGCGACGCGCTTTCGGACGCCGCGGCTCGACCGCCTGCTCCAGCTGCCGCAGCAGCCGCGCCGCGTCGCTGCGCAGCTGGGTCTGGAGCTTCTGCCAGCGCGCGTCGCGCTCGACGCGCGCCGCCTCGAGCTGGCGCTGCGCTTCGCGCAGGTTCTTCACCAGCTCGCGCATCAGCCGCGCGACCGGCGCCGGCAGCTGGCGCTCCAGCCGCGCCAGGTTCTTCTCCCAGTCCTTGGAGCCTCGACGAGCGACCATGACGGAACCTCCCTAGCTGCTAGGGCGTGACGCCTGCCACGCCGCCGTTGCCGAGCTTGGTCGCGCGTGCGCCGCGCGCGGGCTTGCGCTTCTCCGCCGCGACGGGGGGCGGTGCCTCGGCCGCCACCTGCGCCGCCGCCGCGACACGCGCGTAGGAGGCGCGGATCTGCTCCACGAACACGTCGGCGTCGGGCACCACGTCTGGGTCGGAGTTGAAGCCCCAGTGCACGAAGCCGTCGTAGCTGGCGAGCGCGATGCCGATGCCGAGCGACTCCATCAGCGGAACCTGCGGATACAGCTCGACCAGGCGCGCGCCCTGCAGGTAGAGCGGGAACTGCGGCCCCGGCACGTTGGTCACGATCGTGTTGATCGGGCCGGAGGCCGAGCGCGCACCCAGCGTCAGCAGCGTGGAGGGCGTGAACTCGGCCAGCTTCATGATCGTCTCGACGCCGAGCGCGGTGCGCTCCTCCTTGAGTCGCGCCGTCTCGGCGTGGATCGCGGCGAGCTGCGCACGCGGCTCGGCCTCGGCGATCGGCAGCGGGATCACCCACGACGAGACGCGGTTGCCGAGCTTGCCCTTCTCCTCGGGGTTGCGAACGCTCACGGGCGCCGAGATGCGGAAGGTGAGGCTGCCCGGGTCGACGCCGCGCAGCACCAGGTACTCGCGCACCGCGCCCGTCACCACCGTGAGCACGACGTCGTTGATCGTGCAGGCGAGCGCGCGGCGCATGGCCTTGAGGTCGGCGAGCGGGACGCGCCACCAGTCGAAGCGCCGGTGCGGACCGACCGGGCCGTTCAGCGGCGTGGCGTCCGCCGACAGGCCCATGCCTGCCATCTTCGCGACGGCGCGCAGGCGCGTGCCGACCTCGGCCCGCACGTCCTCCGCCTCCTCGGAGAAGCGGCGCAGGTCGCGCGCGATGCGCAGCGGCGTGCCGAGCGAGCGCAGCAGCTCGCCGCGTAGCAGCTCGAGCCGGCTCGGCGAGGCCCTCGGCACGAAGGGCGGCGGCGGCTCCAGCTCGGGCACCTCCGGCGAGGTCGACATCAGGATCTGGGAGAGGTCCATGCCGGAGGCGCCGTCGATCATGCAGTGGTGGATCTTGCTGATCAGCGCGAAGCGCTCGCCGCCCTCGAGGCCCTCGATCACCCAGTTCTCCCAGAGCGGACGCCGCCGGTCGAGCTGCTGCGACATGATTCGCGCCGCCAGCCGCTTGAGCTGCGCGGGCGAGCCCGGCTTCGGCAGCGCGGTGTGCCGGATGTGGAAGTCGAGGTTGAAGCGCGGGTCGTCCACCCAGACCGCGTGCTGGAAGCCGGGGATGAGGTGCAGCTTCTGGCGGTAGCGCGGGATGCGGTGCAGCACCGCCTCGGTGGCGCGCTTGAAGCGTTCGATGTCGATGCCGCCCTCGGCGGTGCGGAACGGGCCCGTCTCGAAGATCAGGGTGGACGCGACGTGCATGTGCACGTACGGCGTCTCCCAGATCAGGAACGAGTTGTCTTGGGCCGAAAGGCGGTCGTAGGTGTAGCTGGGCATCGGGGGGCCTCCGCAGGACGGCCCATTCTACGCCGATGACAAGTCGAGCACCTGCTCCATGTCGTAGAGCCCGGGCGGACGCCCGAGAATCCAGGCGGCGGCCCGCAGCGCCCCGCGGGCGAAGTGGTCCCGTGTGGCGGAGCGATGGGTGAGCTCGAGCCGCTCGCCCTGGCCGATGAAATGAACGGTGTGCTCGCCCGGGTTGTCACCACCCCGCAGCGCCAGGACCCCGATCGAGCCGGGAGCGCGCGGCCCGGTTTCGCCCTCGCGCGCCAGTACGAAGCTGCGGCCCTGCCCGGCGCCGCGTCCTTCGGCGATCGTCTCGGCGATGCGCAGCGCCGTCCCGCTCGGCGCATCGACCTTCGCCGCGTGGTGCAGCTCCACGACCTCCGCATCGAAGCCGTCGCCGAGCAGCCGGCCGGCTTCGCGCGCCAGGTGGAAGAGCACGTTCACCGCGACGGAGAAGTTCGCCGCGAGGACGATCGGGATGCGCGCGGCGAGGGCCTCGATCTCCTTCCTTTCGCCGGGGTGGAAGCCGGTCGTTCCGATCACGCAGGGGACGCCGCGCGCGGCGGCGAGTCGCACCAGCTCGAGGCTTCCGGCCGGGTTTGCGAACACGATCGCAACCTCGACCGAAGTCATTGCCAGCGCAGCGTTTTCGGTGAGTCGAACGCCTGCCGCCAGCTCGCGCCCGAGCGCTGCGTGGCCCGGCCGCTCGAGCGCCGCAGCGAGCGCCAGCCCTTGGCTCGCGGCGAGCTGCGCACAGAGCAGCTCTCCCATCCGGCCTGCGGCGCCGGCGACGAGCACGCGGCGCCGGCTCACAGGAGGCCGAACTCTTTCATGGCCAGCTGGAGCCGCGCGCGGTTCGAGTCGCCGATCCGCACGAGCGGCAGGCGCAGCTCCTCCTGGATCAGCCCGCGCATGGCGAGCGCCGCCTTCACCGGGATCGGGTTCGTCTCACAGAACAGCGCGTCCAGCAGGGGCAGCAGGCGGTAGTAGACGTCGCGGGCGCGCACGAGGTCGCCGGCGCGGAAGGCGCGCACCAGCTCGACCACGTCCCCCGGCGCCACGTTCGACGCGGTGGAGATCACACCCGCCCCGCCGAGCGCCAGCACCGGCAGGGTCGCCCAGTCGTCCCCCGCGAGCACCTTGAAGTCCGCGGGCGTCGCCGCGATCAGCTGCGCCACCTGATGCAGATCGCCACAGGATTCCTTGACGCCTACCACCTGCTCGATCTCCGCGAGCCGCGCGAACGTGGCCGGCAGGACGTTCGATGCCGTGCGACTGGGGACGTTGTAGACGACCAGCGGGAAGCAGGTCTCGCGCGCGATCGTCGCGTAGTGTTGGATGATTCCCTCGGGCGTCGGCTTGTTGTAGTAGGGCGAGATCAGCAGCGCGCCGTCGGCGCCCGCCTCTTTCGCGTCGAGCGTCAGCGCGATCGCCTCGCTGGTGGAGTTCGAGCCGGTACCCGCGAGGACATGCACGCGCCCGCGCGCGGCCGCCGCCACCACCTCGATCACGCGCCGGTGCTCGGCGTGCGAGAGCGTGGCGGCCTCACCCGTCGAGCCGCACGGCACGAGGCCATCGACGCCCGCGGCCACCTGCTGCTCGACCAGGTCGTGGAGCGTGCGCTCGTCCACGGCCCCGTCGCGGAAGGGGGTCACCAGCGCGGTATAGACGCCTTCGAACATGCCTTGTGCTCCTCCCGCTAGCTCAGCCGAATCGTGGGAACCCGGTCGCGGCTCCCTGCTTGCAAAGTGGCTGCAGCTGGCGACGCCACGAACCCGCTCCCGGGTTCGACAGGCTTCGCTGGCGTCGCAGCTGAGCCACTCGGACAGGCAAGAACATGCCTAGCCCCCCTCCAACTCGATCGTGCCGCTGAAGACGCTGGCGGCGGGGCCGGTCATGAACACGCTCGCCCCGCCGCCGGCCCAGTGGATGTCGAGGTCGCCGCCGCGCAGCTCGACTCTCACCCGCGCGTCAGTCGCGCCGCGCAGGATCGAGGCAACCACTGTGGCGCAGGCACCGCTGCCGCAGGCGAGCGTCTCACCGGCGCCGCGCTCCCAGGTTCTTTGGCGCACGTGACCGCGCCCGACGACCTGGACGAACTCCACGTTGACGCGGTTCGGGAACGCGTCATGACGCTCGAGCTGCGGCCCGAGGGTCTCGACCGGCGCCGCGTCTACGTCCTCCACGTACACGACGCAGTGTGGATTCCCCATCGACAGGCTGCTGACCTTCAGCTCGCGTCCGTCCACGTCGAGCCCGACATCGAGCACCGGGCCGGGACCCGCTGGGTCGCCGAGCCGCGTCGGGATCTTGGCCGGAGCGAGGACCGGTGGCCCCATGTCCACCGTGACGCGCCCGGGCCCGGCAGAGCGCGGCACCACCACGCCCGACAGCGTCTCGACGCGGAGCTCGTCGCGCTCTGTGTGGCCCGCCTCGCGCAGGTACTGGAAGAAGCAGCGGATGCCGTTCGCGCACATCTCCACCTGGGAGCCGTCCGCGTTGTAGATCTCCATGCGGAAGTCCGCCGCACGCGAGGGCCGCACCACGAGCAGCTGGTCGAAGCCGATGCCGAAGTGGCGGTCGCCGAGCCGCTGCGCGAGCGGCTCGAGCGCGGGCAGGCTGTCCCGGATGCCGTCGAGCACGACGAAGTCGTTGCCCGCGCCGTGCATCTTGGTGAAGGCGAGCTTCCGGCTCACGGGGCCCCCTCGAGCGGAGGCTCTTCCTCGAGCGGAGGCGCGGCTTCCGGCGCTGCCTCGGTGTTCGATCGGTCCGGCCCGCTCGGTAGCGGCACCTCGAAGACTGGCTTGCGCTCCGGCGGCGCGGCACCGGCGCGCACCGGCGGGCCGTACTTGCCGCAGCCGAGGGCGAGGGCCACGAGCAGTGAGAGCCAAGCGGCCGCGCTCCGGTTCACGGTGCGGCCCCGAGCGCCACCAGCGCGCTGCGCTCGGCGGCGAGACG
>Ga0247727_10007601_pt1 | contig 20535 bp, 16 predicted proteins | sample WisWelCaveWW1625_FD_202498 | JGI IMG/M metagenome (GOLD analysis project Ga0247727, IMG submission 202498) | Biofilm microbial communities from Wishing Well Cave, Virginia, United States - WW16-25 | ecosystem: Environmental > Aquatic > Deep subsurface > Groundwater > Cave microbial mat | place... | reverse complement strand
AATTGCGCAAGCAGCTCATGGAACAGCGCGCTGAATACCCCGAATTGAATTTGCACCAACAGGCGCCGATCTGCTCGATCAAATGTTTCTACTGGGGCGACTGCGATTATCAAAACGGCGGCCATCCTTGCTCGGTCCGGCATCTGGAGCCGATTTTTAAGCAGTAGAGAAATAAGAATTGCATCATTCGATTTTTGTGTTATATTCAAGGGTGAATAATTACAGAGATTATTTATACTGAAGGCATTAGATTTTGACCAATCAAGTTTGGCTTATGAATCAACCAAACCACAATGATTCGAAATTGCTCGTCGAGCGCATTACCATCAATCCTGAAATCTGCCACGGGAAACCATGCATACGCGGGCTGCGGTATCCAGTTGAGATGATCTTGGAATTGCTGAGTTCAGGCATGACGGTCGATGAGATTTTAGCAGATTATGAAGATCTCGAGCGCGAGGATATCCTTGCCGCTCTGGTTTATGCGACACGGTTAAGTCAGGTAAAACGATTGCAAGCGGCTTTGGTATGAACTTTTTGGTTGATGCACAACTGCCTCGGCGACTCGCGTATCGCTTGCGAGATTTGGGTCATGATGTTGTTCATACACTTGACCTGCCGTTGCGAAACCGAACGCCGGATTCTGAGATTAAAGAACTTTCCTTGCGCGAACAGCGAGTGGTGATATCTAAAGACGGGGAATTTGTCGATTCATTTATCCTTCAAGGCAAACCCTACAAACTCTTATTGATCTCAACCGGTAATATTAAAAATCTTGATTTGGAAAAATTATTTTTGCAGAACATTGAGCAAATCGTGAAAGCATTTGAACAATTTGGTTTCATCGAGATAGATCGAACAGCGGTAACGATTCACATGTAATTTTGCCTTCGAATTGTGTCAATTTCCATAAATATGCGTCGAATAGTGATTATCCGGCAATTTTTCGGAGTTGTCATACTCTTGCTATTCTCCAGCCTTTGGAGCCAAGAGTTGACGCCAGAACAGCAGGCAGAAACTGTGCTCAGTTTCGCTCGTCGCTTGATTGAACAACAAGATGTGCAACTGGCGATACCGGTTCTCAAAAAATTAGCGCAATATTATCCCGGCACGCCGGCAGCGCAAAAAGCGCAGACGTTGCGCGATAGTCTTCTCGCGTTACCGCCCAGACTCGATCAAAGCGGCCGCGTCGGGGTCGTGGTGTTCAGCACATTGTACGGCACGTGGCTCGGCGTCGCGATTCCGATTATCGCCGAGGCCGACGATCCGAAAGCGTTTGTGGCCAGCATGATGGCCGGCTCCATCACCGGATTATTGACCTCGTTGAACGCAACCAAAAATCATCCGATTTCCGACGGCCGCGCTTCACTGATTAATTTCGGCGGATGGTTTGGCACGTTGCAGGGCATCCTGTGGAGCAACGCTTTCGGTGTGGATGATGGCCGGGATGTCGTGACCGGCGCGGTCATTGGTGGCCTCACCGGGCTCGGCACTTCGATTGCGCTGACCGCGAATAAAAATATCCGTCCGGGCTACGCGACGCTGATTAATTTCGGAGGAATTTGGGGCAGTTGGTTCGCGCTGTGTGCCGCCGAGATTGCCGATGTGCAAAGCAATGAAACCGAGTTTGGCGTCGTTGCTGCCGGCGGCGATATTGGCATTCTCGCCACGGCCATTGCCGCGAAGAACACGCAAATGAGTCGAGGCCGCGCGCGGCTCATCAACATTGCCGGGGTGGTTGGAACCGTGTTTGGCCTCGGCACCGCCGTGCTCATTGAGGTCGATGAGGCGCCAACCACTTTTGCCATCATGGGCGCGGGCAGCGTGGCGGGATTACTCATTGGCAGCTCTGCCACCCAAAATTATGATCGCGCTTTCCACCTTGATGATAAAAATCGTTTCGGAATTTTAGGCTCGCCGTACGGACAACTCCTTTCCGAAGCGCGTTGGACAAAGCCAATTCGCGTGATTAAAATACCGCTGGTTTCGGTGAATTTTTAATAAAGAAAATTTGCTTGTTTTTCTGCTGTAAATTGGTAAATTAAATTTTGGATATGATGTTGGGCGATATAAACCTATTCATTCGCGAGGATTAATATGATTGAAACTAGCCCACAGATTGCCGAGTTTGAACTTGATGTGCCGCAAAAATTTGAAGACGTGGAGACCTCTCAAAGCGAGCAGATTGCCTCTCAAATCAGAGAGCGCTTGAAGCCCATCACCGGTGTCGAAGCGGCTTGGCTGGAAGATTTGGATCGCACAGTAAATGTTTATGTAATTGTAAACAATTTTCGCAATACCACTTTGCATCCCATCTTTGATGCCCAATATGATATTGAATCCGATTATATGGACATCTCTTTTCACTTTGATATAAATCCAATCGATTTGGAGCAGATGCAGGCAGCTAATCGCATCCAACGCCTCTTTTAAAATGCCGAATGTCAATCAGCATCTCGCCAAAGTTCGTAGCAATAAAGAAATGCTCAATCATCTGGGGGATGCTCAAAATACGAAATATCCTGATTGGTTTGCAACGGTTTCATTTTATAGCGCAGTGCATTGCGTTGAGGCGATGCTATGTCAGGAAATCGGAACGCACACAAAAACCCACGGCGAACGTGAGGAAAGTTTGCGCAAGCGTTTGCCAGCCATCAGTCAAGAATTCTTATCTGCTTATCGAACATTGTACGTGCGATCACGTCAAGCTCGTTATATGATCGACAAGAAATTCCAAATGACGAATGAAGATTGTGAAGAAGCGTTGGTTGACCTTGAGGTTATTGAAACCGAATGCAAAGAAATGTATTTTGAAAACTATCCAAACCCGTAAAGTGCTAAAACGGCCCCCACTTGATCGCGTGCGCGACTAACAGCGCGATTAATCCAATTCCCCACCAAATACACAACAGCGGAAAAAGCCAGCGCGCCCAGATATTCCATGGAATTTTTAGTAACGCCAAACCGGCCATGAAGTAGCCCTGCGTCGGCGTGAAAATATTCGTGAAGCCGTCGCCGAATTGATACGCCAGCACCATCGTTTGCCGCGTCACGCCGAGCAAATCCGACAGCGGCGCGAGAATCGGAATCGACAGGGCGGCCTGCCCGCCGCCGGAGGGCACGATGATGCTCAAGAGAACTTGCGCGAGATAAATGCCGATCACGCTCACTTCGGATGGCAAGTGCTTCACTAAATTAGAAAGCGCCAGCATGATCGTGTCGATGACGTGAGCATTTGATAAGATCACCAAAGTTCCACGCGCCAATCCCACCACCAGCGCGCCGCCGGTGAGCGAGGCCGCACCTTCGATAAATTTTTCTGCAGTCACATTGAGTGAGAGGCCGCCAATTGGGCCGGACAAAATTGCCAACGCGAGAAAAAGCCCGGAAAGCTCGTTGATGCCCCATTCCCATTTCATCGCGCCAATAATGAGAAATCCAAAAGCCAACGCGGACAGCAGAAGCACGAGCGCTTGTTGGCGTGACAATCGCGATTGCGCAAAATCCGTTTGCATCGCCGGCCGTTGTTGATCGATTTCATAAACCGGGCTGCTTTGCGGAGAAAATTTGATGCGCGCCGCATAACGCGAAACATAAATGATGGTGACTGCGGTAATGACGATCCAAATTGCGAGGCGATATTCGAATCCGGAAAATAACGGTAATCCGGCGATGCCTTGCGCGACGCCGATGGTAAAAGGGTTGAGAACGGCTGCGCCAAATCCGGCATTCGCGCCGGCGAGCGCGATGGCGCCGGCCGTCAATGAATCATAACCGAGCGAGCGGCTGAGCACGACGAGCGCCGGCAAAAACGGCAACGTTTCTTCCGCCATTCCAAATGAGCCGCCGCCAATCGCAAACACCAACGTGAGCACCGGCACAACGGCGCCGCGAAATTGGCCGACGTGACGCACGACGAGATTGATCCCCGCTTCGATAGCGCCGGTTGCGGTGATGACGCCAAATGCGCCGCCGACAATGAAAATATAAAACACAATATGCGCCACTTCCAGCAAACCATTCGGAAACGCCATGAAGACGTCATCGATACCGGCAGGATTCGGCGCGATGCGGTGATACGAATTTGGATCGACGATTTGGCGGCCATCTTTTTCTAAACGATTATATTCACCGGCGGGAATGAAATACGTGGAAACCGCGGCGATGAGGAGCAGGAAAAATAGCAGAACGTAGGTGTGCGGGACGCGGAGTTTCATGAGGTTTTAATTTGGCGTGAGCAAATGTGACGACAGAAAACCCGGTACGCTCGAGCCGTGATAAAGCAAGTTTTTAAAAATTATCTCAACGGATAGAAAAACCCAACCGTAAAAGCTTTATCCGCTGGGTTTTTCAATTCGTTGGAAATTTAAAACTCAGAATTATTTTCTAACTTTTGCTGCGCAATGGCCTAACGCCTCCCCGAAATCGGCACTTGAAAAACATAAATCCGTTTGCCCTCCAGATCGACATACGGCGTGTCGCTGATCGGCGCCGGTTTCTGGCGATTGTCGAAATAGATGAGATAGCCTTCATTTAAGCCCTCGCTGGCCGCATAATCGGCGATTTGTTTTTTATCTTGCTGCGCAAATGCGGCCGGGCCCTGCCACATTTTCATTTCCAAACAAAATTTTTGGCCGCGAAAAAGCAGCTTGAGGTCGGCATAACCGTTGCCGGTGAGCACTTCGGCATTGCTGTCACCGTTGGCCGATTTGACGATGAGATCGACGTAGGCCAGCAGCAAATATTGGCCGATGGCTTCCTGCGGTGCACCGGGAAAAATCGCGAAGAGATTCACGCCCAGCCGTTGAATGAAGGCGCTGAAAGAGTGCAACACCGCAACCATATCGAGACGGCCGTCGTCAAGGATATAATCGGCCACGACAAATTCCGGCCGAATGTTTTGTTGCGTTTTGTCCAGATCAAAAACGTCGAGGAAAATGCGCTGGTAAATCGGATTCGCCGGCTGTGCCACGCCCTGCGGCCCGGCCTTGATCAGGCCGAAAAGATCGAGCTCGGCGACGTCTTCTCGCCGCACATTATAATTCACGTCACCGGCCAGTACGATGCGCGCCAGCGTTTGATGATAGCGCCGCGCCTTGTCGACAATGTTGGCAAAATGGGCATTGTTTTCATAGTGCAAAATTTTCAGCGCCTTTTGCACGTCCGGCTCATCAATCGGATCAACCACACCGGGCTTGACATCATTGGTCAAAATCTGGCCGAGACGATTGCACAAAAACGGTTGACCGCCAGTCTCCTCTTGAACGCGCCGGCAGGCTTCCGGCGTGAACGGTTGGCAGGTTTCTGTCGTAAACTGGCCGTACAAATTTTCAATCTCGGCGAGCGTAAACGGCGGGATGCGCACTTGGTCGGCAATATTGAAAGGAGAAATCGTTCCGGTAATATTGAGCTGCGCAAAATTGCGGATGCCGACCAGCCCGATGGAATGAAGCAGGTAGGTCTGGTCACGTTTGTTGCCCAGATACATTTCGCGCAGGGTGTTTAAAAAATTAGCCAACTCTTGTTCGGGAATGCCGTCAAATTCGTCAATAAAGATGACGATTTTTTTGCGTTGAATGATTTTATTTAATCCGGCAAAAAAGTTCTTAAAACTCTTGTGATCCACCATGGAGTGATTCCGGCAGAGCGTCGACACTTGATCCGTTTTTGCGCATTTGACTTCTTCAAGACGTTGCAACAGTTGTGACGTGAGATCTTGCTGAATCTCTTGATAAAAGTGAGGAGTCTCAAAATCTTTGACAATTTGAAAGCTCAAAAGAATCGGCACGTAAAGCGGGTCCTTTTGCAACTCGCGCGAGAATTCCACAAAGAATGTCGTCTTCCCCATCTGCCGCGGCGCAAAGATGGTGAAATAACGCCCCTTCCCAATGAGTTGCTCAATGGGAACGCCGTCTTGATTGACGATGTGACGATTCTCCACCAGATAATGTTGGCCGGGAATCGGGTTGCCCTGCGTTTCAAAACGGCGCTTTTGCGGGCGGCGTTGGTTGGATGTGCTCATGTGATTTCACCATGGTTTAATCTAACTTATCACATCGCGCGGTAAAAGTCAAGCCCCGATTTGTTTCAAAATATCCTTGCTTTCCTCGAAAAATTACATAATTTTAATATGACACCACTGGGACATTTTCTGACGCGGACTTTATTCTCGAGTAAAATTTTCCGGCGATGATCGGCAAAGTCATCAACAATCGCTACCGCCTCGATGAAAAAATCGGGGAAGGCGGCATGGGCGTCGTCTACAAAGCGTGGGATGTCGTTCTGGAAAGAACGGTGGCTTTGAAGATGTTGCACCCTCTGCATTCCGGCGATCAAATCTTCTTGAACCGCTTTCGCGTGGAAGCCAGGGCGGCAGCCCAATTGATGCATCCCAACATCGTTCACGTCATCGATTTTTTAGAGACGGAATTTGGGGTTTGTATTGTGATGGAATACGTGGCGGGCGTGACCTTGGCGAACAAGATTCAGCAGGCCGGGCCGCTGCGTGACGAGCAGGCTTTGTCCATTCTCAGGCAAATTCTAGCCGCCATTGGTCATGCCCACGAGCGTGGCGTGATCCATCGCGACATGAAGCCGAGCAACGTGATGCTCACCCCACAGGGCGGCGTCAAGGTCATGGACTTTGGTTTGGCTAAAACTCAGCAAGGAGTGAATCTCACCGGGTCCGGCGAGACCGCCGGGACGTTGGCTTACATGCCTCCAGAGCAGGTGCATGGTTTGGCCAAAGCCGACAAACTCAGCGACCTCTATTCCATCGGCATGACGTGCTACGAAATGCTGGCCGGCAGACTTCCATTCGACAAGAATGAGAATTTTGTCGTCGTGGGAAGGAAAATAGACGAAGGGAAATTTTTTCCCCCCGAGCGCTATAATCTCGCGGCGCCGAAAGACCTGTCGAAGATCGTGATGAAGGCCATGGCCAGGAATCCGACGCAGCGTTTTCAGAGTGCGGATGAAATGCTGAAGGCCGTCACGCGGCTCGAGGCCGGGCGCGCTTCGACACTTGCTCTGCCACAGCCCAGGCCGCGCCAAGTTATCAAACCTCGCGCCGTTGCCATTGCCCTGGCCGGTACCATGTTTTTGCTCGTTCTCGTTCTTTTCTTGTCGCCTGCTCTGCGCCAAAGCCGCCCCAACCTTGTTGCCAAACCCGAATTAACAGCATTATCAAAATCAACTGATCCGGATAGCGCAGCGATCTTTCTCAAGGCGGATTCCATTGACAAACCGGTGGAAAGAATCTTTTCCGAAAGCCAGAAGAAAAAAGCGGAGACGAAAGAAGTTCTGCCGCTTAAAAAGAGTAATGAGGAAGATTCCGTTTCCGGCACGACAGGAGAGCTGGCGGAACCCCCTTCTCTCTTTGGCAAATTGCAGATTCTCGTCAAGCCGTATGGGTCGATTTCTATCGACGACACACTCCGTATCGAAAACACCGACTTTGAATACACGCCCAATCTCCTCGTTGGCGTCCATCTTCTCGAGGTCACCCATCCCAAATTTGGAAAGTGGAAAAAAAATGTGGAAGTCAAAGCCGGTGCGCCCAATGCGGTGCGTATCGATTTCACCAGGAAAGTTGCCGTTACGGTTGCTTCAATGCCGGTCTGGGCAGAGATTTACATCGATGGTCAACCCACCGGCCAACAAACGACCTCCCAGCTTACTCTCCGAGTTGGGCTGCATTCGATCGAAGTCCGGCGCGAAGGTTATGTTCTTGAGGGCGGGGCAAGAGAGATTAACCTTGAGGATGATCTCAAGGAACCGTTGGAATTCACCCTGAGGAAGACGCCATGAGCGTTCGCCAGGCGAAAAAAAATGGGGTTGAAATACCACCGGGTGGTGTTTTTTTGCCACCGTTTCCTTCATCTTGCGGCTGGACAGTTTCAGATTTTGGCTCGTCCGGGAGCGTTCTTATTTTCTTAAAACAACCGGTTAGCTACAAGAGCGGACGCAATTTCACTACTGTATGAGTGGGCATGTTTCTTGTAAGCGCAGCGTCCATCAGGAAAAGTATCTAAGTTCGTAGCGCAACATTTATGTTGCGCACAGTGACTTCTCTCAACATAAATGTTGAGGCACGAAATTCGGAAAGGAGGAAGTCATGCAACACTGCAAGCCGGTCTTATGCCGGGCTTTGGTTTTCGCGCCGATCTTGTGCCTATTTGCGCTTGCAGCAGGGCAAGCGCCAGACCAATGCGAAAAAGAACTGACAGAAGCTGAAGAAAAATACCAGCGCGGCCTTTTGGACGAAGCAATTGCGTTGGTTAACGCCTGCCTGGAAAAAAGTGCGCTGGATATCTCGGAAAGCGAGCGGGCTTTTAAACTGTTGGGCAAAGCCTACCACGCCAAGGGGCTTCTTGACAGCGCCAGGGAGAGTTTGCGAAAACTGCTGAAGCTGATTCCAAACTGGCGGCCTGATCCGGATCTCGATACACCGTCGTTTCAAAAACTCGCCGAAGAGGTCATTAAAGAATTCCAAGCGCAACGGCCGCGCGAGCCGGAGTTAGAGCCGCAAGAGGACAAACTGGCTGATCAAGTGTCGCCGGCAAAGAAGAGCAGCGGCAAGAAATGGCTGTGGATTGGAAGCGGCGGCGCTGTTGCCGCAGGAACCGTCGCGTATCTCATTTTGAGAGGTGACAAGGCGCCGCGTCTTCCCGATCCTCCGGATTTGCCGAGCAAATAATTGGGCGAAGTCGGACTCGGGCAGCAGGATTTCAAAACTTGAACCTCCTCGCACCCAAGTCCGACTTCACTTGCTTTTAGATTGAAGGTGCGAATTATATGAAGACAAAAGTCACTCGCTGGTTGCGCGGGAAGAAGCTCGCAAGTTTGGTTTTGCCGGTGCTTCTCCTCAGAATGACCGTGACGACGGAAACAACCGATCTCAATTTCTGGCAGCCCACCAATGGCCCTTATGGAGGGAACGTTTACTCCCTTGCCGTCAATCCGAAAAATCAGGAGATTTTTGCTTCGGCTAACAGAGATTTTCATTCAACAGATAACGGCGCAAATTGGACGCCGGTCGCTCAAGGCTTTCCGAGTGGAGCGATTCGAGCTTTTGCCGAGAGGCCGAATGGGGATCTTTATGCGTCAACGAGCAACGGCGTCTTTCGCTTTATGAGCAATAGCAACACCTGGATACCAGACACGCTTGGTTTGCGGAACACATTTGTCACGGCCCTTGTCGCCAAAACGAACGGAGATATTTTTGCAGGGACTTCGGGCGGAGTTTTCAGGCTTGAGAATAAGGCTACCCGTTGGGATTCCGTCCATGACGGTTTAAGGACAAAATATCTCCCTTTTATCAGTGCTCTTGTCATCAAAACAAATGGAGATATTTTTGCAGGAACTTTTAACGGAGTTTTCTGGCTCAGGAATAATGCCACACGTTGGGATTCCAGCAATGCCGGTTTAACGATGCAAGCATCCCGGCTTGTTTATGACTTGGTTATCAAAACCAATGGTGATATTTTTGCAGGGACTTCTGCCGGGGTTTTCTGCTTAAAGAATAACGCTTCCAATTGGAAATTCATCAATACCGGCTTGAACGGAAGAATCTTCGCTCTTGCCATCAAGACCTCGACTGACGATATTTTTGCCGGGACCGATAACGGCATCTTCCTGTTACGCAACCCGGATACGACTTGGCAAGAGAAAAATAAAAACCTGGAAAACACCTATGTCAGTGCACTTGCGATCAACTCCACCGGCGATATTTTTGCCGGGACGCTTTATGGTGTCTACCGTTCCAAAAATAATGGCGAACTTTGGGAAGAAACCAACAAAGGCCTGCTTGGGTATAGCGTCAGCTCGCTGACCGTCAAATCAAACGGAAAAATTTTTGCTGGAACTCGCGCCTCCTCGGGTTGCAGTGGACCCACTGTTGGTGGGATCATCTTTCGCTCTGATGATAGCGGCAGCTCATGGGCGAAAGTCAATAACGGCTTTCCGCCCGATGATATCTGGAAGTTTGTCGTCAAAGAATCGACCGGAGACATTTTTGTGGGGGGTGAGGCGACAGGAGTTTATCGCTCTCCGGACAACGGCGGCAGTTGGAGCCCGGACACCAGCGGTTTGAGAAATCGGACGGTTTTTTCTCTTGCTATTGCCGGTGACGAGATATTGGCCGGGACATCTTCCGGAATATATCGTTCATCAGATCGTGGCAGCAGTAATTGGAGAATAGACACTTTAGGCTTAGGCCAGCGGCGTGTTTTTTCTCTTGTCGCCAAAGCCAACGCGTATTTTTTTGCAGGAACTTTAGGTGGAAGGATTTTTCGTGCAACGCTTAATAGCGGCAAATGGGAGCGTGTGACTATTTTACCGGATTCCGTAAATGTATTAGCTTTCGCCATCAATTCCTCCGGGCATATTTTTGCAGGAACGTATGGTGGGGGCGTTTTCAAATCAACCAACGATGGCGCGAGTTGGGACTCAGTCAATACCGGTTTAAAAAATAGATCTGTTCTGACTCTTGCCGTCTATTCTAACGATGTTCTTTTTGCGGGCACGGAAGGCGGCGGAGTCTTTTGCTCGGCAGATAACGGCGATAGTTGGATTGAAGTGAATAGCGGCTTGACGGACCTTTACGTCACCTCTCTTGCCATCAATAATTCGACCAGTGAAATTTTTGCGGGAACCTTAAATAGCGGCGTCTTTCGGAGCGCAGGCATTCGCGCGCCTTCCATCACACATACTCCCCTCTCGCTTCGGCAAAGCGGCCAGGCTATTCCGATCGAAGCCGGCATTGCCACGAGCATCGGCCTTGCTGATGTTACCTTGAATTATCGCCGAGGCGGAGAGGCGCGCTTCGACACGATGGCCATGTCAAATAGCGGCAGTTCATATCAAGCCACCATCCCCGCCGAAGCCGTCACCTCTCGCGGCGTCGAGTACTTTATTGTGGCTACCGATCAGAAAGGATTTCGTGCAAGCATGCCGTCCACAGGCTATTTCTCCTTTCAGGTGCATGTGGATAACGAATCCAACCCAACGGCACAACCGAACGGCGCCGCGCAAACCGCTTATCGTCTTTTCTCCGTGCCTCTGGATTTGGATGATAAAAACGCCAAAACCGTATTGGAGGATGATCTCGGCCGATACGACGACACCCGCTGGCGCTTCTCCGAGCTGCGCGCCGACCAAAAATATTATGAGTTTCCCAACACAGCCGCGATAACACCGGGGAAGGCGTTTTGGTTGTTAGCAAAAGATGCCGGCAAAGTCATCGATACCGGCGCGGGAAAATCGAATGTGACGTCTCCGAGCTACAGGATTCCTTTGCATCCGGGTTGGAACCTGGTTGGAAATCCCTTCATCTTCCCCATTCCCATCGAAAAAATCAGCTTGAAAAGCGGACGGCCGGTTGAGCTGCGATCTTATGAAGGCAATTGGAATGATCCGGCGAAATTAAAAGTGGCGTCCATCCAGCCCTTCGAAGGATACGCCTTGTGCAATAACACCACTGTGCCGGACACTCTGCTGGTCAATCCGGATTTATCATTTGGTAGTAGCGCCTTCAGGCGCACGGCCCAAGAAGTGAGCCTCTCGCCCCTAAAGGGGCAACTACAAAACTTATGGTCAATTCGCATTCTGGCGCAGTGCCAGGAGGCGCAAGATGTGGACAATGTTGCGGCCATTATCCCAGGCGCCGCAAAGGGATTCGACGAATGGGATCGGCCCGAGCCGCCGGTTATTGGCGAATACGTTTCGGTTTATTTTCCTCATCTCGATTGGGAGCCTCCGAGTCCGGGCTATTGCACCGATGCGCGGCCTGCGCCTTTGCGTGGCGAGATTTGGGAATTCGAAGTCACGACCAACATTCACGACAAGGTGAATTTGACATTCGAAAGCCTTGAACAGACGCCGAAAGAATTTGAAGTTTGGATCGTTGATGACGCCCTGAAGCTCTCGCAGAATCTACGGGAGACGAATCACTACGCCGTAGCAGGAACAGGTCAACCCAAGCGCCTGAAGCTGGTCGTCGGCAACCATGACTTCGTCGCGGAGAAGCTTGCCAACACCGAGGCCGTTCCGACGGCTTACGAATTGTCGCAGAATTTTCCCAATCCCTTCAATCCCGCCACAACGATTAGATATGGCCTTCCCAAGGCGGAACGCGTGACGCTAAAAGTATACAATTTGCTTGGAGAAGAAGTGGTGACGCTGGTTGATGAGGCGCAAAGGGAGGCCGGTTATCATGCGGCGATATGGGATGGGCGCAACCGCAGCGGCCAACCAACCGCGAGCGGAATTTATATCTATCGGCTGCGTGCTGGAAGTTTCGTCATGACGAAGAAGATGGTTTTGGCAAAATAAGGTCCAAGGTCGGAAGTCCGAAGTCCGAGGTCAAATGGCACAACGCGGGCGAGCCGTAACCCGATGGACGTAGCCAAACAGGGTTAAAAAAAATTGCCCAACGGATTAAAAAACGACCAACGGATTTGAAAATAACATCCGTTGGTCGTTTTTTAATCCGTTGGCAACATAAAGCTTTTGGAAATTTTTTCTAACTTTTGCTGCGCAACTTTTAAGATTTACGCCTTACGTTTTACGAATCAGGAGCGTTATCATGTCCAGCTATCGCACAATCTTCGAAATCGGCAAAGCGCTCATCGCGGAAACCGACCTCAGCAAGCTCCTGCCGCTGGCGATGGACAAAGTCATCGAGCAGACGCAGGCCGAGCGCGGCATGATTACGGTTCTCGGTGACGAGGGCGAATTGCTGTTTGAAACCGCGCGGCATCTAAGCAAGACCGACATCGAAAAACCCGAATTCGAGATCAGCCGGACGATCATTCAATCGGTGCAGCAGAGCGGCCAACATACGGTCATTCAAAATGCCTTTGACGATCCTCGTTTCAAAGCCAGCGCCAGCGTGGGACGGCTGCGTTTGCTTTCCGTTGCTTGCGCGCCGCTCCGCGTGAATGGCGAAATCTTCGGCGTGGTTTACATTGACAACCGGGATTTGACGGCCGCTTTTGACGAGGAAACCGGCAACTTGCTGAGTGAGTTTGCCGCGCTCATCGCGGCGGCGGTAAAGAATGCGCTGGACCGCCGCCGGCTCGTCGAGCGGCAAAACCAATTGCAAGCCGCATTGGCGGAACGCCAGGGATATGGCGCAATCATCGGCCGCAGCGCGGCGATGTCGGAAGTTTTCAAACGCATTGACAAAGTCGCGGCCACCGACGCCACCGTGCTACTCACGGGCGAAACCGGTACCGGCAAGGAACTGGTGGCTCGCGCGCTGCACCGCAAAAGCGCGCGCCGCGATCACGAGTTTGTGGCGCTCAACTCCTCGGCATTGCCGGAAAATTTATTGGAATCCGAGCTCTTTGGCCACGAAAAAGGCGCCTTTACCGGCGCGGACCGGCGCCGCCGCGGTTGGTTTGAGATTGCCAACCACGGCACAATCTTTCTCGATGAAATCGGCGAGATGAGCCTGGCAATGCAAGCCAAACTGTTGCGTTTGCTGCAGTCCGGCGAATTCATGCCGCTCGGCGCTGAAAAGGTCCATCAGGCCGATGTTCGTCTCATCGCGGCAACCAACAGTGATCTACAGGCGCGGATTGCACAAGGCAAGTTTCGCGCAGATCTCTTTTATCGTTTAAGAGTGATCGAGATGATGCTGCCGCCGCTGCGGCAACGCGAGGGTGACATTCTGCTCATTGCCCAATATTTCCTCGCGCGCTTTGCCAAACAATTCCATAAGCCTATAACCAGGTTCAGCCCGGAGTCGCGCGAGTTGCTTTGGCGTTATCCTTTTCCCGGCAACGTGCGCGAGCTGGAGAATATCATTCAAAGCGCGGTGGTGCTCTCCGAGGGCCGGGAAATTCAAGCCGATGATCTCCCGATTTCACTTTATCCAACCCCATCGCCGCTTCATCCGGAAACCGCAGGCGCCAATTTTAATCTTGCCAAACAAAAATGGGAAGACGATTTCTTTCGCGAGCGCCTCAAGGAAATGCGCGGCAATGTCTCCGCGGCGGCTCGAAGCGCCGGCATGCATAAAAAAACTTTGATCCAAAAGCTGAAGCAATACGGCATCAGGCGCGAAGAATTTCTTTGACGGCGGTGGCAAGACCTCACCGCGGTGATGGTTTAACACCGTTTCTTTCCCCTTCCAGGCCGGCAACAGCCCGCCTCATTTAATTTCTCATTCCAGAAAACAAGAAGTTGACGCGATCGATTCCATTGTGCGCCCCTCCTTTCTGCGCGGCATGTCTTTTGTTAAAACCAAAAGCACGCATCGAGCACTTTACAAAAATTTTTAACCCACAAAAGGAGTCAATCATGCGCATACCTCTCATTCGTTTCGTTAGCCGCGTCAAATTCGCCAGTTTGGTTTTGCCAGTGTTGCTGTTGCGAATGACCGTCACAACGGAATACAGCGGACAAAATTTTTGGCAGGCAAGCAATGGCCCGTATGGCGGTTACGTCACCAGGCTTGCCATTCATCCGAATAACGGCGACGTTTTTGCCGGGCTTGGAGGGGGCGGCGTCTTTCGCTCGAACGATAACGGCAAAAATTGGATGCCAGTCAATAAAGATTTGACGGACCGAGAAGTCCGGGCTTTTGCCATCAACAAATCGAACGGCGATATTTTCGCCGGGACTGCCGGCGGGATCTTTCGCGTACCTAACAATGGCGACAATTGGATTCCGGTCAATACCGGTTTGGCCAATACAGATGTCCGGGCGCTGGCAATTAGCGAATTGAATGGAAATATTTTTGCCGGGACTGGAGGCGGAGTCTTCCGCTCAACAAATAATGGCGCTCGTTGGGATTCCCTCAACACCGGCTTGACGACTATCGCGGCGCGGAATGTCCGGGCGCTTGCGATCAAAGCCAATGGGGATATTTTGGCGGGCACGGCGAATGGAGTTTTCCGCCTTGAGAATAATCGCGCCGTTTGGGATTCGGTCAATACCGGCTTGCCGAGCAAAGATATTCGGGCGTTTGTCATCCAATCGAACGGCGATATTTTGGCGGGCACCGCCAACGGCGTTTTCCGTCTGAGAGAGAATAGCGCCGTTTGGAGTGCGGTCATTATTGGTTTGCCCAATACAGCGCGAGACATCCGCGTGCTTGCCATCAAAACGAATGAAGATATTTTTGCCGGCACGGGCGCCGGGGTTTTTCTCTTAAAGAACAATGGCAACACCTGGACTAAAGCCACCGATCTGCCGGATAACAATGTCTTTTCGCTTGCCATCAAAGCGGATCAGTTTATTTTTGCCGGAACGCTTTGCGGCGTCTTTCTTTCGCTCAACAATGGCGGCTCCTGGGAGGAAGCCAATAACGGCTTGACCGGGTTTGACGTCACTGCGCTGACGATCAATTCCAAAGATGAGGTTTTTGGCGGCACGCGCGCGGTGAGTGGCTGCGGCACGGTCGGCGCGGTCGTCTTCCGCTCTAGCGATGGCGCCGGCTCGTGGCGGAAAGTCAAGAATGGCCTGCCGGGTCACGACATCAACGCGCTTGCCATCAATAAACGGAATGAAGACATTTTCGCGGGGACTCGTAACGGCGTTTATCGCTCCACCGACAACAGCGCCAGTTGGCAGCCAGACACGACCGGCTTAACGCAAAAGTATGTCTTGTCTCTTGCCGTCAATTCCACTGGCGATATTTTTGCCGGAACTTTCGGCGGCGGGAGCTTTCGCTTAAAAAATAACAGCGCCCGTTGGGATTCGGTCAATGCCGGCTTGACGAAGCTCGGCCGGGTTATTCCGAGCCTTGCCATCAATTCAACGGGAGATGTTTTTGCGGGAACTCTTGATGGCGTCTTCCGCTTGAAAAATAATAGCGACATTTGGATGAAAGCCAATGCCGGTTTGCCCGATACTTCTGAGGTCAAGGCGCTTGCCATTAACTCTCGCGGGCACATTTTTGCGGGAATTTTTCCCGTTCCTTCGCGCAAAATTGCCGGCGGTATTTTCCGCTCGATGAATGATGGCGTAAGTTGGGAGGCAATTAATGCTGGTTTGACAAATAGAGACATCCGAGCACTTGCCATCAATTCAAGCGGGATTATTTTTGCCGGGACTTATGGCGGCGGGGTTTTCTACTCCGTCGATAACGGCGACCGTTGGGCTGAAGCCAATGGCGGGTTGACGAGTCTTCGCGTCTTGTCGCTTGCCATCGATTCTCAGGATATTGTTTTTGCCGGCACGGCTGCTGGCGGCGTGTTTCGGAGTGTGGCGCCGGCCATTTCAAGGACAGTTCGTGTCGCCAATATCAGCACCGCACCCGGCAGCGCGGCGAGTGTCCCCATTGAGTTGATGGCGCAGGGCGATGAAAACGGGTTGGGGTTCACGCTTAATTTTGATCCCGCGGTCTTGAGCAACCCGCAAGCAAAGTTGGGCAAAGACGCGAACGCGGCCTCACTTAATACCAATGGGAGTCAAGCCGGTTCCGGACGCTTCGGCATTGCGCTGGCCTTGCCAGCCGGGCAGAAATTTACGGCTGGAACTTCTGAGATTGTGATCGTAACGTTCTCCGTCAATCAAAACACAACGGCAGGTTCTACCCATATCGAATTTGGCGATCAGCCGATTGCGCGAGAAGTGGTCGATGCGAATAGCAACGTGTTAACTGCGGCATGGTCAGGTGGAACCGTGACGATCAGTCGTGGCCTGGAGGCTGATGTCGCGCCGCGTCCCAATGGCAACGGCAGCGTCACCATTTCCGACTGGGTGCAAGCGGGGCGCTTCGCGGCGGGCTTGGATGCCGTGCGCACCGAGGTCAATGAGTTTCAACGCGCTGATTGTGCGCCCAAACCTTGCGGTGATGGGCGCATCAGCATTGCCGATTGGGTTCAAGCCGGACGTTACGCGGCGGGATTGGATCCCGTCGCTGCAGCTTGCAGCCCGACAAGCGCAATTGCTGCGATTGCTTCTGCGCCGAACGTGATGATGAAGGCGCATGCCGGCCGCACCGTGCAATTGTTGAACCCGAAATTTCAAACAGGACAAATCCACACCGTCACCATTGAGCTCGAGGCGCAGGGCGATGAAAATGCCGTCGGATTCAGCGCAGGCTTTGAGCCGGCCGTATTGACGTTCAAGAATGCGACATTGGGGCGCGATGCAAGTGGCGCAACGCTCAATGTTAACGACGGCAAAGCGGCAACGGGTTTAGTTGGTCTTGCGCTCGCGTTGCCGGCTGGACAAACTTTTGCCGCCGGCATGCGCCAGCTCGTGCTGGTGAGTTTCTCCGTCAATTCCAACACCGCCGTAACTTCGACGCCAATCGTATTCAAAGATCAGCCGATTGGGCGCGAGGTGGTGGACGTCAACGGCAATGTCTTGCAAGCAGCATGGTCATTGGTCACTGCGGTTCATGAGCGTGTCAGTGAGTTGCCGACGACGTTTGAGCTGAACGCCAACATACCGAATCCCTTCAATCCATCGACGACCATCAAATATGATCTCGCGCAAGCAGTTGAGGTCAAGCTGGAAATTTTTGACATGCTCGGCCGCCGCGTGCGTACGCTGGTGGATCAACGCCAGCAAGCGGGACGTTACGCGATGACGTGGGATGGGCGGAATGAGCAAGGTGAGAGTGTTGCGAGTGGCACGTTCATTTATCAACTTCGTGCCGGAAGTTTTGTGCAGGCGCGGAAAATGGCGCTGGTGCGGTGAGTTCGTCCTCTGCGAGCGCATTTGGAAAGTTGGAAATCGAAACTTCTAAGCAACTCATTGACCGGTCGCTATAATTCCATCACTTTTCGATGATGGGGCAATTTAAGCGACCGGTCAATACTTGTTGCTTACGCACAAAAAGTGACCGGTCAGTGGCTTTCAAAACACGGTCGGAGTGGATGAAAATTTTGTTACTTCATCTGTGTGCGTTTTTTATCCGTGTGTTTTAAGCTACGCTTGCCAGGAAATGAATCGCCGCGCGCGTGTACAAACTCACCGCTTGCTCAACCTCGGCGATGGCAATAGATTCTTCCGCGGAATGCGCCAGCGACAAATCGCCGGGGCCGCAAACGAGGCAGGGAATTTTCGCTTCGCGTGAGAGCAATGCCGCATCGGTCCACGCCGGAAAAGCGGTGAGATTTCCTGCTTCGCCAAAAATTTCGACGCGAGCTTTTTGCGCCGCACGAACCAGATGATGATCGGCCGCGATTTCCAGCGGGCCATGCACCATCGTGGCCATACCGCCGGGAACTCGCCGCAACTCCGTTGATAATCCGGGCATCGTTTTGCGCACGCGAGCGAGGCTCTCTTCCAACTCACTGAAAACCTGTTCAATATTTTCCGCCGGAACCCAGCGCCGGTCGAGTTGAATCGTGCAACGTGCGGCGACCGTGCTCGGTTGATCCCCGCCGTGAATCGTGCCCAGGTTGATGGTCGGAACGCCGAGCACGGGATGGCGGCGTGTTTGAAATTTTGGAACGAATTCTTCTTCAACGATTCGCACAAATCTCGCCGCGGCTGAAATCGCATTGAGGCCTTTTTCCGGCGTGCCGCCGTGCGTGGCTTTGCCGAGAAATTCGATTTCCAGCCATTCCAAACCCTTGTGGCCGATGGCGATTTGATTGCTCGTCGGCTCGCCGACAATCGCGCCGCCGGCAGTGATGCCGGAATGAATCAACGCTTCGGCGCCGAGGCTTTCCATTTCTTCGTCAATCACAGCCGCAAGCGTGACTGAACCTTTTTCCAGCAGTTGTAAATTTTTGAGCGCCACTAACGCGGCGGCCATTGCGGCTATCGCGCCTTTCATATCCACCGCGCCGCGGCCGTAAATGCGGCCATCGCGAGCTTCTGCCGCAAACGGATCCATGGTGGTAATCGCATTTGGCGCAACCGTGTCTGTATGGCCGCAAAAGATTAAATGGCCGCCAGACTTCGGACCTCGGACTATCGCCGACAAGTTGGGCCGGCCCGGACGCACTTCGGTTGTAGTAAATTCAATCTGGTGCTTTTCAAAATATTTTGCGAGAACGGCAACCGCTTGCTCTTCCTGTCGCGGCAAGCCGATATAACTCGGCGCGCGAATGAGATCGCGGAGCAAGTCAATCACGCCGAGGTCGGCGACGTGGGATTGCAGTTGCTGAGGAACAAAGTCCGTCGGCATATGTTTTTCAAAATTTGTAGTTGTGAAAATTTAAGAAAGTGCCATGCAATGTCAAGTCTATTTTTTACTGGCCAATTCGAACATGCTTTGTGCTATTAAAATTTTACTCTGGCACACAAACGGTTCCAGATGTCGTTCTTGACTTTCATCATTTTTTTCTATATTTTAAGCGTAGGTTATTCGGAGGAAGGAAATGAAAATTGCCAGCGAAGTTTATAATGAAGTAGGCAAAGCATCTGTAAATGCGGGATTGGGCCTGAATCTCGCAGCTCTTATTGGGTGGTTATTTACTAAAGATCCGCTTGCCTGGTGGGTACTTCCTTTGGGAATTATCCTGGGGTTTGTTCAAGTTTTTATTGGTGTAGCATTCATCCAAACTGCTTATCGTGTCCCAAAAAAGGAGGACAAAATCAATGGATAAATTTATCGGCTTTCTTCTTGGCGGCGCTTTCATGGTGTTTGTTTCATTTCTCATCTTGCTTTTTTTTATGTATCATGCTAAGAAGCAGATTAAATCGAAAGAGTGAGCTGCAAGCGATATCTCTTCTTCTCGATTGCCAATAAAGTCATATCTTTGGCAATCAACCCACCTCGATTCTTAGATTTTTTTTCTAATCTTTTCAGGGATAATCATTCCTATTCCCCTCTCTCCGCTTTTCCCTGCCATTGAAGGTATATACAACTTAACATAGACAAGCGATCAAATACAAATTCTCTGGATGATGGTGATAAAGAAAAGCCTGCCCGCGCGTTTATAAGGCAGGCTTTTCGTCTCTTAAAATGAAATTGGTTTTTAAAACGCGAGAAACTGCGCATGAGCATTGTCATTCGCGAAGCTGAGCTGCCGGCAGATCGCGATATTTTATTGGATACGTTGCTGCGCAATCGCGAGCATGGCGATCAAGCGCTGCGACGGGCCCGCTTCGAATGGTCGCTCGCTTGCAATCCGTATGGAAAGCCGCGCGCTTGGTTGGCGATCGACGAAAGCTCCAATAAAGTGATCGGCTCGGTGAGCGCTTTTCCGCGCCGCGTCTTCATCAATGGCAAGCCGGCGCTGGGTTGGAACGGGGCCGACACCTCGATTGACAAAGCGTTTCGCACGCTCGGCGTCGCCATGAAGCTGCGCCGCACCGTGAAAGTGTGCGTCGATCGCGGCGAGATGCGCTTTCTCTATTCGCATCCGGTTGACAACATGCGCGCCGTGCTGGAAAAAATCGGCCATGTGGTCATTGGCAAATTCGCCAGGCACGGCGTCATTCTGCGCTTCGATCGTTTTGTCAACAACGTGATTGGCAAGAATTTTTTTGCCGCGATGTTGGCGCAAACCGCCAATCCGTTGCTGCGAACCTGGTCGTGGCCGGGAAATTTTTTGCGCGCCAACGGCTCGGTCGTTCGTTTGCAGACGCAAAATCGTTTCGACGATGAATTTGATG
>Ga0247727_10007600_pt1 | contig 20540 bp, 16 predicted proteins | sample WisWelCaveWW1625_FD_202498 | JGI IMG/M metagenome (GOLD analysis project Ga0247727, IMG submission 202498) | Biofilm microbial communities from Wishing Well Cave, Virginia, United States - WW16-25 | ecosystem: Environmental > Aquatic > Deep subsurface > Groundwater > Cave microbial mat | place... | reverse complement strand
TCTTTTTTTGGTTTTAATGATACAAAGGGCTTGACTTGAGCCGGCGCCGGACCCGGCGTGGATTTGATCCCATCCGATCCGATCAGTTGAAAGTATTTCCGGATATCCGCTACAAGCTCATCATGATTCACTTTTCCCGCAGCGGTAACCATCATGTTTGCCGGAACATAGTTTCGGGTAAAACAATTCTGAAGCAGATCGCGATTAATGGCGTTTACGGTGTCGACGGAACCCAGAATCGGCCGTCCCAGGGAGTGATTGGGCCACAGGTTTTCCAGAAAAATTTCGTGAACCAGATCTCCAGGCGTGTCTTCAACCATTTTGATCTCTTCCAGCACGACTTTGCGTTCCCTTTCGATGTCTTCAACATCAAATCTGGGACGTATCAAAATGTCTGAAAAAAGATCCAGAATAACAGGAAAGTGTTCGTCCAGCACTTTTCCATAAAAACACGTATTTTCTTTGCTGGTAAACGCGTCCGTGATCCCGCCAATTGAATCGATAATACGCGCGATGTCATATGCATTCCGGCTTTCCGTTCCTTTGAAAAGCATGTGTTCAATAAAATGGTATATGCCCGCATCCTGATCTGATTCGTCCTGCGAACCTTTCTTGAGCCACACGCCAAATGAAATAGACCGTAGATGATCAATTTGCTCGGTCAAAATCGTGAGACCGTTCTCCAGAACTTCCTTTCTGATCGTCATGTACACCTTTAGCGAATTCTTAAAAGCCTTCTTTGCGACACCCGATGTTCAGTTCCCCAGTAATTAATCATCATATCATATCCAGGAAGCACGAAAAACGAAAAACGAAAAACGAAATTCGAAACAGCACGAAATACTAAAATTCAAAATTCGAATCGTGAGATCGCATCGATTGCCTTCATTATGTAGACTTGAGCGCCTTCTTGAGCCCCCATATGAGTTATGAAAGAATAAGAACAGGCGTGAAAAAAATTACACACGCAGAGCTTGCCGAAGATGAACTGCCCAAACGGTCACGGCCCGCTGATCCGGGGCTCGAAATACTGGCTGTGTGAAGAGTGTCAATATCGTATCTTGATCCTGGAAAGCGGACAGGCATCTCGACCGGAGAAACTTTCACCTCTGATCGGCCTTCTTCCCAGTATTCTGGCGATACCGCTTCGGGACTATACATTTGAAATCCACCCCGTAATGAAGCTTCACAGGCTGTGCGACGCATTGGAGATCACAGTTCGCTTCCTGACAATCGTTTCTCTTGCGGAACTGAGACGCATTCTGCAGGGAGCTTCCCTTCCTGAGAATGTGCTGCAAGTTCTTCAATCCCGCATCGAGCGGCCAACCTTCGCACAGTGGCGGGATATGCTGGAGGTTCTAACAAGGTCTATTCAACACAACGGTGATCTTGTGGTTCCGGAATTGCCCTCTTTCGCCCTGGAGCAGTTGTTGCCGCTTCTTCCAGGTGGCGATGCGCTTCCCGAACGATGCGTGATCAGTCTTCGGAACGACCTGGTTCATGGAGGCGGCATGGCCAGTAGCGTTGCGCATGGCTATTTGAAAAGCTGGAGTTCAAAAATAAACGCTCTCCTGGAATCCGTACAATTCCTTCATCAGACAAACGTTTGCGTTCTTCGGCACGATCACACCCAGAGGCTCATCGGCGCATCCATTGAAGGGGAAGTCAGTAAAACGGAGCCGGCGAGTCATTGGAGTTCACTGGCAGGACATGTAGTCCTGCTGAAAGAAGATCAGTGTCTGGACCTCTGGCCTCTTTGTGAGTATGGTCTGGCTTCTGCCGTTACTATTCGAGGATTGCAGCACGCATCAGCCGAAAGCCCGATGGTTTATTTCCGGTTTGAGCGGGAAAAGCTACTCTATGCGGCGCTTGGTGTGGACTTAGCCAGAGCGGAAAAACAGGATGTTGTCGAAGCTTTCCGTGATCTTTTTCGCTTGCAAACTCGCGTACACGTTCGAAAGGATGAGGTCCTCGATTTTGAAGAAGAGGTCCGAAAAGAAGCAGCCTCGCTCGTTGGCCGCCTGGCCGAGATCCGACGGGTTAAGCAGGTCTTGAAGCAGCATGATAGTGGAGTCTTCTGGATTTCAGGGCCTGGTGGCATCGGGAAAAGCATGTTGATGGCGAAGGTGGCTTTGGATTTGGGGAACGATCCGAAGCGTAGTTGCCGCATTTTTTGGCGTTTTAAAACAGGGGATGGAGTTCGCTGCAATCGTTACGCCTTCTTTCGTCATGTCTTTGCATCACTACGCGGATGGATGAAGAAAGGAGAATCGTTGATTCCCCAAGATCCGGATCAACTGATGAATGAGATCGCCATTCTCCTTGATGAGGTGGCAAAAGCGCCGGCGAATGGGGATAAGCCATCGCCCCGAATCCTCTTTATGCTGGATGGTCTGGACGAGGTGGAGCGCATCGACGTCAAGTTTCCGCACATACCTTTTCAGATGTCATACCCTCACGTCTTGTGGCTTTGCGCAGGGCGACCGGAAAGAACGTTGCCGGCGATATTCACGTCCGAACGTTGCATCCCCGTTTTCCCTTCGGGCCTTCCAAAGACAAGCGAAAACGATATCAGGGCAATGCTCATCGATGGGGTCGATTCGCTGAAGTATACTCTGCTCTTACTGGATCAGGAACGGCCGAGAGTCGGAAGCAACGAAGTGGAAGTGGCCAATCCCGCGGTACAGGCTGTTGTAGACCGGGCGGACGGGTTGCCGCTTTACGTCCATTTTGTTGTCTCGGATATCCTGTCAGGCCAGTTCCATTTCGCCCAGCTTTCTCAGAGCCTGCCGCCAAGTCTTGATGCCTATTACGATGAGCTGTTACGCCGGCTGTCCATCGGGGACCTTCAGGCTTTGTTGACGCCGCTCCTGGTTACCATTGCATGGGCTCGCTCACCGCTGGATGAAGAAACACTCCTGCTTTTGATGTCGCGTCGCAAGATGCTGCTGGATGGAGAGGCGGGTCGATTAAATTTGAAACGTGGGTTAGAGGCCATTCAATCTATGATCCGTCTTGCCCCGACCCCGAACGGTAATGTCGGCTATGAGCCCTACCATCCGACTTTTCGTGAGCACATCCGGACGGACCACGCAAGGATGCTCAGTCAGCAGAATGCACTGGCCCTGCAGGAATTTTGCCGCCTGACGGAGGACTGGTGTAATCTCCCGACAGATCATCCGGCGCTGGATTATTCGCTGCGTTTCGGGCCCCGGCATTTGATGGAAGCCGGCCTCTGGGAGCGAGTCGAATCACTGCTGACCGATTTCTCATTTCTTGAAGCGAAGTGCAAAAGAGAGATGACCTTTGATCTTGTTGGAGATTACCAGGAATATCATGCTTTGCGGGGCGCGGGCACAAATAAAGTGGAGGAGTTTGGTCGTTTTCTTCAGAGTCAGGCTCATATTCTCGCCACATATCCTACACTCTATTTGCAGCAGGCAGCAAACCAACCCGATGACTCGAATCCGTCGACCGTCGCACGTTCCGTTTTAGAAAAAGATCCGCAGGGCAGTTTGTGGATTGAGTGGATCAATAAGCCTCAAAAGCCGGATCCATCCGTGATGACGCTCTCCGGACACTCTCTTGGCGTCAGTTCCTGTGTCTTCTTGAAGAACGGTAAACAGATTGTGTCCGGCTCACTGGATGACAAGCTCAAAGTCTGGGATGCGCAAACGGGTTTGGAGATTTCTACATTGAAGGGACATTCGAGTGCTGTATTCGGCTGTGCCGTTTCTCCCGATGGTCAACAGCTCGTTTCGGCCTCCTGGGATAAGACTCTGAAAGTATGGGATACGCAGAGTTGGAAAGAATTGAAAACACTGAAAGGTCATTCGAACGCTGTCAGTGGATGCGCTTTCTCTCCGAACGGCGCCTGGCTTGCCTCCGTTTCCTGGGATCGTACAGTCAAGATTTGGGATACAGGGAAATGGGAAGCGGTCGCAACATTGGAAGGGCATTCCAATTCTGTATATGCCTGCGCCTTTTCTCCCGATTCGACCAGAATTGTTTCCGGGTCCGCAGATTCAACCGTCCGGGTTTGGGAAACAGAAACATGGAAAGAAATCAAAGTGATTGCGGGTCACTCCAAATCCGTAAACACATGTCTCTACTCGCCGGACGGAAAGTGGATCGCATCCGGATCCCTGGACAATTCAGTCAGGATCTGGGACGCCTCTTCATTTCAGGAAATCACGGCGCTGACGAACCATACGTCATCCGTTCTCTATTGTTCGTGCTCTCCGGACGGTTCGAAAATGTTGAGCGGCTCGCAGGACAAAAGCATGAAGGTGTGGAACACACAGACATGGCAGGAGATCGTCACTCTAACCGGTCATCTGAAACTGGTTCTTGCGTGCGTCTTTGCCCCGGACAACAAAAGAATTTTATCTGCGTCCGGGGACCATACGCTGAAACTCTGGAATATGGAGACGTACGAAAAGCAATCTTCGGCCGGGACGCATACAGGTTCTGTTTTCGGCTGCGCCTTTTCTCCCGATGGCCGTTCCATTGTGACTGGATCGTGGGACGGTACGCTTAAACTCTGGGATTTGGCCGGCCAGGAGAGGAATACATTTACAGGTCATTCGGAAGGTGTAATGCAATGCGCTTACTCTTCGGACGGCAAATACGTTGCTTCCGCTTCCTGGGATCGGACGCTCAAGATCTGGGATGTCCAGGAGGCAACTGAGATCAAGACACTGTCTGGCCACACTGGCCCGGTGTATTGTTGTGCATTTTCACCGGATGGCTCCCGAATGGCCTCAGGATCAGGAGATCGCACGCTTCGTTTATGGGATGTTATCTCCACCAGCCGGCAGGCATCGATCCTGAAGGGCCATAAGAATCCGATATACTACTGCGATTTCTCTCCCGATGGCCTGCTTCTCGCTTCGGCTTCATTCGATAAAACGGTTAGCGTATGGGATGTGCAGGAGCTCAAAGAAATTACTACTCTTGCCGCGCATAACGATTGGGTCTATGCGTGCCGCTTCTCACCGGACGGTCGTCAAATGGTCACCGCATCGAAAGACAAATCCTTGATCCTCTGGGACACAAAAACGTGGCAGCCTGTCAGAACTCTTTCCGGGCATACTTCATGGGTATTTGCCTGCGCTTATTCGGGCGACGGAAAAAATATCATCTCGGGTTCCGGCGACAAAACTGTCAGAATCTGGGATGTCTCAACCGGGAAGCCTGTTGCCACGTTTTTTGCCGGCGTCTCTGTTTACAGTGTAACCACTGCCGGAAAATTTATTGCTGCAGGGGACGGATCGGGCAAGCTGCACATACTGCGGCCCAGAGGATTCCAGGCCGCTCGCATCACTACAATCCTTAATAAACAGAACGCCTTCACAGCGCGATGTCCCTCCTGTTGCGACCGCTTTCCCGTATCGCAAAGATTCATCGATCTCATCGTTCATATCCGCAGGGAGCAAGGCATATCCGGAATACAAATACCTCTGGGTCAGCTTCCCGCGGAATTACGCGAAAATCAGCAATTGCTTGCCGAATGTCCGCTTTGTAGACAACCACTTCGCTTTAATCCTGTTGTATTGAGTGTACCGGAAGCTGCGCCTGTATCTACACAATTCGAAGAAGAGACAGATCCGGAAATCGATAAGTCCCGGGATTTTGAAAGACTGCAATCGGATACCGTTAAAAAGATTCGCGACGCAAAATCAACTCTGGCCTCAGGAATCTTAACGGAGCAGACAACATCGATCATCGAGGCTGTCCTTTCCAGTCTCAAAGGCACCGCAAGAATGGGTTCCAGACTGAAATACGCTTCCGCGCAAATGGCAAGGACTATGTTCGATCAAAGGATGGTCGATTATCTGATGCACAAGGCAAATCAAGCAGCCGCAAATGAAGAATGGGATACCGCAATCGACGTTCTAAAAGAAGCAATTAAGAACGCCCAAAGCACTTCCAGATACGCTCTCCGTGAATGTCTGGCAGGCTGCGTCGCAAACCGCGCTCTCAAAACTCTGTCTCCATGTTTGAGCCAGCTCTCCAGTGGCCTCACGGATGAGACCATGGTCTCGCAATTTATTTTCGAGCTGGAAAAAACAGAGCGCGATCTACTGGAGATCATCGGTTTACAGCCGCCGGACAATGCGTTTGTCTTTCTGTTTGAAGAGGCTCAACAGCTCTTTGGGCAGGGTCGGGTGCAACAGGCCCTGGAAACAGCTTTACGAATTTCGCAATCTTTCTCGGGATACAATCAGGTTCGCGTCTTTATTGCGGAATGTTATTCCTGGCTCGGTGCGCAAGCGATTAATAACGGAAGGGCTCTGGAGGCTTTGGAACATCTAAGAAAGGCAGAAAAGCTGCGACCGGGAGATCCCCGGATTTTTGAGGCCATTCAAAGCGCTTACTGGGGCCTGTCGATACAGTTTTGGGATCAGAATCGTTTTGATGAAGCTCTTCAGTCTGCTTCGCAGATTTCTCCGTCTTTCAGCGGATATGATCAGGCAAAGCAGATGATGGCCGGCTGTCTACACAAAAAAGCAGAATCGGCTGTTGAGCAAAAAAATTTTCCCGCGGCTTTGGAATATCTAAAGCGCGCGCACGAGTTGCTTCCTGAGGAAACAACGATCGCAGAAAATATCAGGAAGCTGGAGATAGCCCTTCGCCTTTAGATTTAGAGCCCATCCGGAAACTCGCCAATCAGTGGGGGCGGTTGGGCGCGAAGGATACTCTGCGATCATGTGTGGCAAGCTCACCCGTCGGAATTGTCTCAGGCCGTGTTTAGAATTTAGGGCTTCGGATTTGTTTCGAATTTCGGTTTTTCGGATTTCAGACTTCAGTAGGGGGGCAGACCGTGCGCCGATAACTGCAGGCAGCTACTGCAGAATCAGTGGTTTTCCCTTATAGATTTCGCTGAGTTGGAACTGGTGAGCGTCTCTGGGAAGTTGAACAGCGAACAGATCATCGGTGGGTTCCTCGGTTCTCGGCACGAAGCGATCGATGTTCAATTCGAAGTGAGTTCGGCTGCCCGGCAGCTCCAGACGGATTCGAGCAGGGCGGGATCTCTCGTTCATCAATTCGTATTTGTCGTATCGTGCTACAAAAGTCCCGGCGTTTGTCGAGATTTCAATCCTGGATATGTTATTACCGGCAGTAATTTTCGCGCGATAAGTTTCACGAGTCAGAATCCAGCCGTCTTTCAGCGGTTTCTCCTGTTGCCATTCGCTGAAGTTTAAACCGAGTCCGGATATCAACTGCAGGGCATCATCAGGCGCAACGGGCAGGCCCAGGATGGCCTTCAAATTCTGCGGCGATGCTTTTTCTGTGATGTACTTATTGTCCGCCGACCACAGAAGGGATATGGTCCCTTCCGACAGGCTAAGCACATTCATCAGCCGGTCTGACGGATCGAGGATTTCCATGTAAGCTCTTTTTCCCGGCTGCAGAAGAAGATTAAATCGCGCACTTATCTTTTTCCCGGTTTGTTCTGCTCTGTAGTTACCGTACATCTCCGTTATCGAAGCCGGTCCGCTTTTGTAACCATTGAGAAAAGATGAATAGTCAGGGAACCGGGCCGCGTGCTGTGAACAACCCGTCAGCAAAACGCACAGTAGAAGTAAGCCTTTTTTCACGGAAGTCTGCTTTTAGTGTCGGCAATCTTTTTCCCAACGAACACAGTATCAATCTCATTTGTCTTGTTTTGAAGGGCCTTTTCCCAGTGCTGGATCGCCAGCTGAAATTTGCCCAGCTTGAAATATAGATCGCCGAGATGGTCGTTCACCACTGCATTATCGGATAGAGTCACGAGCGCCTGTCTTAAATTATCTTCCGCCATCTCAAGCTGATTCAGTTTGAAGTAACCCCAGCCTAGGCTATCCAGATACGCGCCGTTGTTGCGATCGATCTCGAGCGCTCGTTTCACGTAATCCAACCCTTCCTGGATTCTGGTTCCTGCGTCAATCAACATATAACCAAGATAATTCAGCGCATCGGCGTTTTGCGGACTCAAATCGATAACGCGTTTAAAATAGTCTTCGGCATCATCGTACTTCTTTAATCTTTCTGAAGCCGCGCCCATCAAGAACAGCGAGCGGTCATCTTCGGGAAATTCGATCAGCATGGTCTTTAAGTACTCGATGGATTCCGGGTACTTTTCACGTTTTTGCAACCGTTCTGCCTTCATCAGCGGATATTGCAACGAATTGGGATGCGTGTCGATGAGATGCTGAATAATCTTGTCGCTGTTCTCTATGTCTCCTTTTTCTTCGTAAATAAACGACAGGAGCTCCCATGCATCCGTATCGTTAGCGTCCTGTTTCAGGACATCATTCAGTAATTCGATGGCATCATTCCATCGATTGAGCCCACGGTAATTCAAAGCAATGTAAAAGTCGAACTTTCCGGTGTCTTCCGGATCCACGTAACTCCGCGCCTTCTGATAGAATTCTGTTGAGCGTTCATAGTCTTTTGTCTGATGGTTTACGTATCCAAGGTGGGAATAAATCATTGCTAAATTCGTTTTGCGTTCCCGTTCGTCTCCTTCTTTCGCGCTGACGGTCTGGAGCATTCTTTGCAGCTCTTGAACGGCGTCCGGGAATTTACTCCCTTCTTCATAGATTTGCACAAGGGAAAGTGCCAGATCGACGTCTTCCGGATTTGCCGCCATCCTGGATTTCAGGATGGACTCAGCCTGTTCCTGTTTACCCCACTTCTGGTAGGTTTTCGCCTGCAGGACGACCCATTCGAGCTTGTCAGGTTCGATAAGAAGCCTTGCTTCTACCAGCGAAAGGGCCTCCGCATATCGCTGGTTTCGTCCCAGGAGGTCGACATATTTTCGGATCATCGCCGGATTGTCCGAATCAGCTTCGTAGGCGCGACGTTGAAACTCCAGGGCCGCCGAATGATTACCCGCTTTTACATAGATGTCGGCAATCTGTTGAGCAACGTACAGATTGTCGGGATTCAACTGTGAATACTTCAGTAAATAGGTGATGGCCTTTTCCGGCTGATTGAGCTGCTGAAAAGCGGATGCAATGGACATGATTGCCTGCTGCGAATCCGGATTGTTGTCAAGATACTTGCCCAGAATTTCTGCGGCGGCGTGAGGCTGGTTGGCCTGCAAATACAACTGCCCGAGCGCCAGCATGGCGGAATCGTCTGCCGGATCAATCTTATGAACGGCCTGGAATTCGCGAATCGCGTTTGTCAGATCCTGCCGGTTTGTTTCGTTTCCGTACAGCTTTTCCAGATAAATCTGGCCCAGCATGCGATGCGCTTCTTTGTTGTTCGGATCTTTTTGAATCGCGCTTTGCGCATCCTGAACCGCTTCCGGTACGCGATTTGTCTGTACGTACAGATCGGCGAGCCTTACGAATATGTCGGATGCTTTCGGATCGTGCTCAAGCGCTTCGCGATACTGCTCTATCGCCTCGGACAGATTCTGGGAACGCTCTTTCAGCAATCCCAGCATGAAGTGGTAGTAAGCCTGTGATCGGTCGACTTGCTGTTCAAATCCCCAGACCGGCAGAACCATGGCGACCATCAAGGCCGCCGGTAAAAACAGTTTCTGCATCTCTGAATCCTCTATTGATGTTTATTCATTACAAAACCGGTCATGAGCTTTGGATAAAAAAAAGTAGACTTTTGCGGCATTTTTTTCCCCGCTCGTGAAACTTCAACGACCTGATCTACCCGGGTGGGATTCAGGAAAAAAGCAATTTGAAGTTTGCCGGCTTCATAATCTTTCATTTCTTCGCGCGCACTCTTGTAGTATTTCAAGTATGTCTGCCTGGTTACGTCTTCGTCGGAAATAGATAAGATGGCGCCGATAAAGATTTTGTGCAACACATTGATGTCAAGCGTTTGCACTGCATCCGGTGTTTCCGGTGGATAAAACCTGCGCAGACCGGAAGAATGTTTCAACGTAAACACATAGATCCGGGAATCTCCCGCGAATCGAGCCAGAAAAGCGGTTGTTTTCAAGCCCGATGCCGGCAGCCTCTGATTTGCTCTTTCCTGAGATTCAAATGACTCGATAGAAAAGTATTCAGACGCCTTGCTGATGACGGATGCAGCATCAAAAGATGGAAGATTCAACACGGCGCGGTTGTAGGGAAGCACGGTGATTCCGGCCTGATTCATGTTACAGAAAAACATAAGCGTAAAGTGAAACGGAGCGTCGGGATCGGCATCCTCGATTGTGCGTTCGTTGCGATACAACAGACAGGATTCATACCGGTGATGTCCGTCAGCGATCAGGACCCAGTGTGGTTTCATTAATTCTATGACTCGCGAAACGGTTTCCGGATCGGATACGGACCAGAACGAATTTTCGATGCCGTCCGAGTCACGGACTTTCGCGCGTGGCGGCGATGAAGTAAAAGTATCCAGGTATTTCTCAATCTCCTGTTCGGGATCCGAATACAGACTGAAAATGGGACTGAAATTGGTCCGGCACGAACGAAGCAGTTGCAGTCGGTCCTCTTTGGGGGCAGAGAGCGTTGCTTCATGTGGCAAAACGATCCCCCGGTCGAAATCCACCAATCGAATCAGCGCCAGAAATCCTTTTCGCGTTTTTTCATCGCCATCCGGAGTTCTGTACGTTTGATGATAACAGTAGATACATGGATCAGAATCTGTGATCAACACCTGCTGCCGGATCCATTCATCCAGCGTTCGTCTTGCCTGTTCGTACGGGTGTTCACCGTCCGGTAAAATCAGGCGCACAATGTTATGAGGGCTGCGTGCAAGGAATTCTTTTTTCTGTTCCGCAGAAATGACATCATAGGGCGGCGAAATCAGGTCCGCCATTCCGGCGTTTGTTGCGGAATTGTAGCAAAGCCCTCGAAAGGCGTGAATCTCAGCCATCGGTCAGAGCCCCAGTTTCCCCTGAAAGTAAGCGTCAACCATTTCTTTCGTGACAACCATGGAAACATGAACCGAGTTTCCCGATTGCTGAATATCGACCTGATCCAGCGCTTCAGCCAGTGGCGCATCCACTCTGTATTTGGTGATGAGAAGCGTTCCAATCATGAAACTGCTGATGAATGATGCTTTTTTTTCATCTTCAGTCTGTCCGTAAAAATGGGTTCGGGCCGTTTTCCGGGTTGGCGTTCCGTAGAAATAGTAGCTCTGAAACTCGCCCAGAAGCGCATTGGTGTTTTGCTTTGCATTGGTTTTTGCCGCTTCACGCCGTGTTAGCGGAAGGGCAATTCCCCAGACCGCAGAATGCTCAGGTATCTTTTTATAAAGATTGTTGATCGTGACGTTTTGCAAAAGAGCCGGTACTTTACCTTTTGCAACGTCAACTGCAGTTTTGGTTTCGTTCAAATTGCCTGTGGCCAGAAGCTCTGGAGTCAACAGCACGGCATACATGTCGCGATCTGCTGACAGCCTGAATAATTCCATGCCCAGGTATTTCGTAGATGACCGGTGCTTCAAATCTGCAGACCAGTCACGCTTCAAATCAAAAAGATGAACCTTACCACTCCCGCCATAATTGTTTACGTATTTGGAAAAAGCAAAGGCATCTACGTCCCGCCTGGAATCGATTTTAAGAGCAGTGAGGTATTCCGTAACACCGCCATTACCATCGTATGACCAGATCTGTCCGTTCCTGTCCATGCTCTGATACACTTCATTTTCCTGTAACTGAGCAAAATCTGCCCCTGCCACCATAAAACTGTTTCGCGGCAAGTACTTGACCAGATCATCACGACTTTCTCCATATGCAAAAACAGCAATGAGAAGCAGCAAAACTGCAATTTTTTTCATCATTCCACTCCAGCACCTTCAGTACAGAAGGAACATTCGGATTCCTCCGCAAACAGGACACGACCACGCATTCTCTTCCGATACGAAGTCCTTGCAATACGGACAGATAGCCATAGACCCCTTATCTTAATTCTTTCGTTCTTGTTTGACAAAGGGACGCCGACTGTCTAGAATTCTAAGCGAGCATGCTCGAGTTCTCTGCCAATTTCGACGGCCTGCGCACTTTATCGCCTTACTTGCTCAAACCGTCGGTTTATTGCTGAAGGAGTTTTGCAACTAACGGAACTCAGGTTATTCCGGATTTTCCGGCTCACACGAATTCAATCCAGGGAGTTTTTTCTATGATTGCAGCAACACAAATCAGGCGGGGTATGGTTTTGAAAGTGGACAACGAATTGTATTCCGTCATGACGGTGCAGCACATCACGCCCGGAAACTGGCGCGGGATGGTGCAGACAAAGATGCGGAATTTGAGAACCGGAAAGCAAACGGAACGGCGGTTCCGTTCGGAAGAGAGCGTTGACAGAATCAGTCTCGATACTCACGAACTGGAGTATCTTTATAATGAAGGTACCGACTATCATTTCATGAACACGGAATCTTACGAACAACTCTCATTTGATGCGGATACACTGGGAGACAGCATTTATTACTTGATTCCCAACATAAAAGTACAGGCGCAGTTTCATGAAGAGAAAGCGATTTCAATTGACCTTCCCGGCACCGTAGATCTCCTTGTAACTCAAACCGAACCAGGCGTCAGAGCGGCGACTGCGACAAATGTTACCAAGGCTGCTACGCTGGAAACAGGCCTCGTGGTTCAGGTACCTCAATTTGTCAACACCGGTGAACGGATTCGCGTAGACACTTCTGAAGGCAAATACATGCAGCGGGCCTGAACATGGGCGTCCTCGATGAAAAAAGAAGGTCAATCCGGGTTCCCGTTGATATTACGGCAAAGTTTATTCATGGGGATAAACCTCAGGAGGGGCGCATTCTGAATCTATCGATCGAAGGTGTACTTTTCAGCTCTCCGGTTATGCTTGATGCCGGTGATCTGATTCATCTAAGTTTTGCGGTTCCCGGATCGTATCAGGAGATCGACGTGGCGTCGACGGTTGCCTGGAGCGGCTATCAGGACGGGACGACGCGCTCGTTTGGAGCCGGAGTACACTTTGAGGATTTAGCTCCTTCACAACGGGAAATGATTGAACAATTCATTCGCAATCTCCTGAAAATCTGAATCTTGACGACTGTTCGATTTCCCAAAAACCTGATCTTCCTTCTGTTTTTTCTCAGTGGATTTACCGGGCTCGTTTACGAGATTGCCTGGTCACGAATTTTATCTACGATTCTGGGTAATACTTCTCTCGCCATTTCGATCGTTGTGTCGATTTTCCTTGGTGGTCTTGCCATTGGAAGTTTCTGGTCAGGCCGCAGCCAAAGACTGCAACGCAATCCTCTTTACGTTTACGCGGCGCTTGAGCTTTTTGTTGCCGTTTATTCCGCCGCGACACCGTGGATGAGCGGATGGATCGAATGGCTTTACAGCTACGGATATGCCACTGTCGGAGAGAATTTCTGGGTATCCGTTTTGTTAAAAGCTTTCATTACATCCGCTTTCTTTATGCTTCCGGCTGTTGCGATGGGGGCGACTTTACCGGTCCTTGTTCGCTTGTTCAATAAGGAAGAGCGCCGGAAAAATGCAAGTTTGCTTTACGGTGTGAACACGGGCGGAGCAGTCCTGGGGACCCTGTTGTCGGGATATGTCCTGCTGCCCGGCCTCGGCATTACGCGCACGATTCTCACAACGGCAGCGATCAATGTCTTGATTGCGCTCGGTGCGCTATTCATGGCCAGGAAAAGCGAGACCACGAATGAAGACTTAGCTCATTCTGCAGGGTTCCGTCCGGTCTATCTACTGTTTTTTATGACCGGTTTTGCCACCCTGTGTTACGAGATTTTGTGGACTCGCGCGCTGGCCATGTTTTTTGGATCATCCGTTTATGCGTTCAGTTCGATTCTCGCCGCCTTTCTCCTGGGGATTGCCGGCGGCAGCAGTTACTATTCGAAACGTATTCCTGAAGGAGCAGACCCGTATCAATTTTTCAGTTTGATCCAGTTCCGGATCTCCCTGGCTGCAATTTTTTTTCTGGGAGTGTTCATGGGAATCCCTTTCCTGTTGATCAGGCTTTATTCCGCTTTTCATCTTTCGTTTGTGCTGTTTCAGGCGGCTCAATTCCTGTTGATTGGAGTGATTGTTTTCTATGCCACTTTTTTGAGCGGAGCCGCTTTTCCGGCGGCCCTGCATTTCTTTCGTGATCGGCCCGAGGAGATTCAATCTCAAGTCGGAAATATCTACTCTTACAACACGATCGGCAGCATTCTTGGAGCGATTTGCGCCGGATTTGTGCTGATTCCAATGATCGGAGTCGAACGATCCATCCGTTTGATCGGCCTGGTGAATCTGATTCTCGGGATCTACTGCTTCAGACGAACACGTCCCGAGCATCAGGACAAGAAGGTCCTGGCAATTGGAGGCGCCTGCCTTGTGTTGTTGCTTTTTCTTCCGCAATGGAATCAGTCCATTTACAATGCCGGCTTTTACGCCTTTGCATACAAATATGTTCCGGTTCAAAAAAGCGAAATAAAGACGTTCGAAACACCGGTGCTGCAAGCCGGTTTATTTGCGGCGCCCGTCTCACCTGAGGATCTGACCTTGATTTATTACGGAGAAGGTATAACGGCAACGGTTGCCGTAACAGAGCAGGAGAACGGAATCCGCAGCCTGCTTGTAAACGGCAAACCGGATGCATCGAATGTCCCCACAGGAGATATGCGGACCCAGTTGCTGTTGGGGCATTTGCCCGTATTGATCAAAGGCGGAGCGGAAAGTGTTCTCGTAATCGGACTTGGAAGCGGTGTTACGTCGGGGGCCCTGGCTGCGCATCAAATTCCCCGCATCGACTGCGTGGAAATTGAGGGAAAAGTGGCCGAAGCCTCGCGGTTTTTTGAAAAAGAAAACCTGGGAATATTAAAACGCAAGAATTTCCGGTTGATCCTTGATGACGGTCGCAATTTTGTTCAACATGATCCGGGGAAGTACGACATCATTACATCGGAACCGAGCAATCTGTGGATGTCCGGAGTGGCAAATCTTTTCACTCGTGAATTTTTTATAGCAGCAAAAAAGAAATTGAAGCCGGACGGAATGATGTGTCAGTGGATTCATCTCTATCAAATATCATTGCAGGATGTTGCCGTATTCCTCAAAACGTATCAAAGCGTTTTTCCGTCTCTCTCCATTTGGATTGATGATAGCGACATGCTGGTTCTGGGCTCTGACCGCCCAATGCCGGTCGATTTTTCCACTTTGACGCGACGCATGTCGGAGCCCGGCGTTTCCTGGAGTTTAAGTCGCTCGGGTCTCACGCCTCATCTGTTGATGACAAAATACGCCGGAAACGAGGCAATTGTCAGGGTGATCCGGTCCGATCTTCCGCTAAATACTGATGACTTCCCGGTGCTGGAATTCTCTGCTCCCAGGAGCCTCTTTCTCAACGACTCTGAAAGTATTGCCCGCAGTCTGGTCGCTTTTCAGCATATCGCCGAAGCCAACTGAAACTATCATAGGGAGCGTGGACATCCTGTCCGCATTGCGGGCCGCAGGCATCTTGCCTGCTTCGCACGAAATGTAGAAACTCCAGTGCGGCCCGCAAGGCCGCTGACGCGCCTCGTCATCGGACCTGGCTGGCCAGGCAGCAAAATGCCAGGTTATTTTTGCGCAGACCCCAAGCAAAGTTTTATGCCATAGTCGCGTTTAACGGCGACTGCGCAGGATGTGCTATTCTCGGTAATCGGAAACGTGGTTGAGATGTCCAAACTAATTCGTACTCTGACTTTCTGGGACCTTGTATTCCTGATCGTCGGAGGTGTAATCGGTTCCGGAATCTTCCTTGTGCCCGGAGTCGTGCTGCGAAATACAGGCGGTTCCGCGGCAGTGGCATTGCTCGTTTGGGTTTGCGGTGGAGCCCTTTCACTTCTGGGCGCCTTGACCTACGGCGAGCTCAGTTCAACGCATCCTCATGCCGGCGGATTGTACATTTTTATTCGTGATGGCTTTGGAAAATTCCCGGCCTTCTTATTTGGATGGGGACTTTTTTTCGTGATGGGAAGCGGCGCTGTGGCAACGCTTTCTGTAGCCTTTACCGTTTATTTGCAGGAAGTCGTCCCTCTATCCGCGTGGGTAGCAAAGATCATTTCTATCGGGATGATCGCAACCGTAGCGGCCGTTAATGTACGGGGAACCAGACAGAGCTCGACACTTCAGAATTGGATGACCTCGATCAAAGTCACTGCAATTCTTTTGATGAGCGCTACTTTGTTGAGTCTGGGAAAAGGCTATGAAAGTCCTGACTTCGTTTTCTTCCCATCCCGTTACGAAGGCGGTTTGCTCGCCGGTTTCGGGGTTGCTGTGATCAGCGTTCTGTGGGCCTATGAAGGCTGGCAATTTGTAACTTTCAGCGCAGGCGAAACAGTGGATCCTCAGAGAAATTATCCGCGCGCGTTTTTGCTCGGTACTCTGATTTTGATTTTCATTTATCTGCTCGCCAATATCTCTTACTTCACTGCGCTCGGCACCGTGCGTTCGGCAGCCACAAACAGCATTGCTGCCGTTTCGCTCTCAAGTGTTCTTGGAACATGGGCAGGGAAGGCAGTATCCTGCGCCATTCTGATTTCTATCTTCAGCGCGACCAATGTGATTGTGCTCACATCCTCAAGAGTCGTATACGCAATGGCAGTGGATGGACTCTTCTTCAAACGGATGGCAGACGTTCATCCCGTGTATCACACACCGGCGATTGCCATTGTAGCAGGATCGATCTGGGCCGCGATTCTCGCATGGACCGGTACTTTCGAACAGCTTCTGACGTATGTTGTTTTTGGCGGATGGATATTTTATGTACTGGGCGCCGGTAGCATCTACGTTTTTCGTAAGCGTTTCCCTGTCATGGAAAACACCTATCGGGTGCCGGGATATCCGCTGACTCCTTTTTTGTTTATTCTGGCTGGAAGCGCACTCGTTGTGAATACTGTGGTCGCAAGACCTGTAGAAGCGATAGCAGGCATCTTGATTCTGCTTTCGGGAACGCCGGCCTATCTTTTCTGGCGATCACGAATAGGCAAATAAACTCTGATTCCAGTGTTGCAGTGGTGCGCCCGTTGTTCCAGCAGATGTGTCTCATTGAATCCTGATTTTGAAATGTCTACCCCTGCTGCGCTACTGGCTTGCAATTCATATCAAGATATATATATGTTGTGATATGAATTTATCTGCTGATTTTTTTCGCATGCTGGGCGATTCACAGCGGTTGCGGATTTTGCGGCTGCTGTCGCGCGAAAAGTTAAACGTAAGCGAGTTGACATCGATTCTTGGTGCTGCGCAATCGGGCATTTCACGGCATTTGCGGCTGCTGCGTGAAGCCGGATTGGTGCGCGAAGTCTTTTAGGGCGGGAATTATGTCGGCAAAATAACGTTCGCCCTGCAAGATGATTTATACCGTTACAAGCGACGTGACCCAGTGAGGCGCAGGTGCTGTCCGGTGCAGGTAAATGTTGGGCGGCACGGTTAATTTCATCATTGTTAAAGCAGTTGTGCGAAAAGGGCCGCTGACTGTGAACTTAGTCGCCGAACGTGGCCTTGAAGGCTAAAGTTGTTCATAAGCCGGCCCTTAACGACTCCTTTGAGCGCTTGCTCGCGGCCATGTTTCGGCCCCAGCCGGATCGACGATAGATCAGGACTGGGAACTTGCCGGTCGAAGCGAATTTCACTCCCATTGCTGCCAGTTGCTGCCAAATCCGCACATGTTGTAGGAATACGATGTCCTATAGAAGGCTTTGATCGTTTGATCTCCCAAAAGAGCTCGCCCCACGTTTTCGCGGGTGGTACAACCATCCCAAGGCGTTGACGAACGAAGTCTTCAGGAGAAAGAAGCTCCTCGACTTTCAGGCCGGCAATGATGTATAAGGCCCCGCTCATAATACTGACGGGGTAAACAGTGTCCTCGACCTGCACAGCGTTAATGCTCGGCATTGATATGTGCGGACCGCCAAACACAACTTCGAGTGGTCCTCGATCACCCACTCGCTGCAGCCATCGGGAGCGTTCAATGGTCCACATTACGACAAACGAATCAGGCATAATGTCTCCTGTGCCGCCCAACGCTGAGCTCAGCCGCACCGACCAAGCCGAGCGAAGGCATGCCATTTGCCTCCTTTGTTCCGGCACAAAACCATCATAGCCGATTTTCATTACGGTGTGTCAAACGATGCTAAACCGACTGCAAATGGCATGACCATGCGAGGCGCAGGCGCTGTCCGCTGGAGTGACTTGTTCGGCGCTGCTTACTCTTTTGCTTCAGTCAATTCCAATACAACGCCCCCGAAGTATTTGTTAATCCGATTGTATGCCCAGCACACCACCCTCGTCTTTACATAGCCATATATCCAAGCGGGAACCGGCAAAAGAAAAATGGCTAGCGTCCCGTGCAGCGAATTGTTCGCCGGCAACTATTTATGATGCCTTCAGAAGCGCTTTACCCACTGCCTGTGGGAGTTCCAGCACTATGAACCATTCTACAGGATAAAGGTAATCTTCACCGGATTCATCAATGATTCGAAGATGACCCGTAGAAGCAGCATCGGCATCGGGGATCATCTGGTAAATTTTCCGTAACTCGAGTGAAGCACGGTAGCCACGATTTTTGACACACACGACAAATTGATGGGAGACGGTTTTTCGTTTCATACCTGTCAATCTAAATATCGTTTGATTCGCATCTCACGTTTGCCAATTCCTGATGCTTCATACCAGTGTAACTCAGCCATCCGAACGATGCCACTTCGAAACCGCACGCGGGCAATACCTTTCAGTTTGTCTCCACCGACCTATGCCGTAAAGTTTTCGCAGTCTCTCCACGTCACGGATCGAATTGTCGACGGCAATTATTTGAATATCCGTAATCTTCTCGATGATCTGGAAGTACATAGTAGTATCTCACGTTGCTGGCGAACGCCCGAGCTGACCGGCGGCAGCCGCAACGAGCGAAGGCGCGCTGCTTGCGGCGTAGCCCAGCACGAAACATGATAAGAGAAAACGCTTTTGGGAAAAAGATTATGTTTACCGAAAAGCAACCAGTGTGCCTGAGAAAGGCACAGTTGCTGTCCGGTTGAGCGAGTTGTTAGCCCGCTACTTCTTTAACAACCTCAAATTTAGCAACAGGGATAGGGCGTTTCGTTGCAAAGTGACGCCGATGTAGTTTGATTCGCTCGATTTCGTGCAGGGTCTCTGATGTAAGGTAACTCTCACCACAATTGGGGCAGATAATCACAGGAACGTTTTCGATAAGCAAGAGATCCTGACCCTTGCCATAACTGCGAGTAAGATACCGAACCTTTGCGCGTTTCCTACCACAGTTGTCGCAAATTAGGATACCGTTGTCTTCAGCTTTCTTCGCCATATACAGTGATAATAACTAACTTGTAGGTCGGACTCAACTTGGCAACGATCCCGATGTACCGTTGATCCAGAGTTTGGCCCTCAATAACATATTTTCTCTCCTTCGTTTCGGTATCCGTTTGTCGCTCAACAATGGATCCGCCGAGGATTCCGTTTTCAACATCAAAGATCGTGAACGACTCCAGATCCCTTTCTTCATCTGCATGTATCGTCATTATGTATTCCAAGCGGATCTTCGCTCGGAACCGGTTGAGAATTCTGGAGTACACGCTCTATTCTAGCGCAGTAACGTGGAAACTGATCGGCGGGCTAACTCTGGAGTTGAGCCGCAGCAGCCGCGAGGAGCGAAGGCATGACGGTTGCAGCTTTTCCCCAACGCAGAACATGATAACGGAAAAACCTTTTCCTTGCACTAATGAATGTAAACGTTTCTGCAACCGGCATGACTAAGCGAGACGCGGCTGCTGTCGGCTCGAACGACTTGTTGGGCCACGCGCTACCGGTAATCATCGAGCCAGAGACCAGATGCATGGGGAAGGGCTCTGGCTAGGAGGCGAAACTCCTGGGCTGGGAATGCTTTCGCAATGAATACGTCCCGCAGTGCTTCCAGACCGTGAAGCGGCTGTAGACTGCGATCGTCGATTCTGATGCTTGCCAAACGGAGGCGTGTGAGGCTATGGAGTGGGGCGAGTGACTGCAATGTGGGAAAACGGAGTAACTTTGAAAAACCTCCTTCCACGCAAAGATCCGTCAATCCGGTTAGCGAAGCAAGGGGCTTCAGCGAAGTGATGCCAGTGACCAGGACGAGCAAAAGTTCTCGAAGAGCCTTGAGTTGTTCTACGCCATCGAGGGCCTTAAGTCGAGACGAACCGACAATCACCAATCTCTGCAGGTGAACAAGTCCTGCAAGATTCTTAAGATCGCTCCCGCGCATGTCGTGAATGACCAACGAGGACAGATGGACCAGCGAGCCGACTATTGGGACATTGTTTGCTGGAAGGCCCGAGACCCAAAGATGCCGGAGATTTCGAAACCTGGTGGAGTTGATCAAAGCCCTTCGTCTTGCCGTACAAAGAGAGAGTATGTAAATCCGAAGGCTCTTGCTCGAGATCCTTGGCGATGTGAGAGGGAGCCCTTGCAGGCCCAGATGGTATGTCGTACGTCATTCGCGTGGCCCAACGCTGGAAACCCATATGCTGAATAGGTGCAAAAAAGCCTCCTGCGGTTCACAATGGAGTAAAAAACAGGAGGCTAAATCATGCTTACACAACAATAT
>Ga0247727_10007599_pt1 | contig 20540 bp, 21 predicted proteins | sample WisWelCaveWW1625_FD_202498 | JGI IMG/M metagenome (GOLD analysis project Ga0247727, IMG submission 202498) | Biofilm microbial communities from Wishing Well Cave, Virginia, United States - WW16-25 | ecosystem: Environmental > Aquatic > Deep subsurface > Groundwater > Cave microbial mat | place... | reverse complement strand
AGCGTTCCCTTCACCCTCCCGTACGGAACGCGCGCCGCAGCGTTCCCTTCACCCTCCCGTACGGAACGCGCGCCGCAGCGTTCCCTTCACCCTCCCGTACGGAACGCGCGCCGCAGCGTTCCCGCCCCGCGCCGCGCGTGACCCCCGCGCGTGGGGAACGAAACGGCGTTCGTTCCCTACACCTGCTCCAAAAAATTCCCCAGCATCCTCAACCCATCCGCCCCACTCTTTTCAGGATGAAATTGTGCGCCCCACACATTGTCGCGTTCCACCACCGACGCGTACTCGATCCCATATTCCGTGCTCGCCGCAATCACGCGCGCGTCCTCCGCTTCGCAATAATACGAATGAACAAAATACGCATACGCGCCGTCGTTCACCCCCGCAAGAAATTTTGAACTGTCGCGCACGCGTAATTGATTCCACCCAATCTGCGGAATTTTCCCCGCCTCACGCGCAAATTTTTTCACGCGCCCGCGCAATATCCCCAAGCCCGTGTACTCGCCCATTTCTTCCGACGAATCAAACAGCAACTGCATCCCCAAACAAATCCCCAAAAACGGCACCCCGCGCGCAATCGCATCGTTCAGCGGCGCGATCCATTCACGCGCACGCAAATTTTCCATCGCTGGTCCAAATGCGCCGTCGCCTGGCAGCACCAACGCGCTCGCACTTTTTATCTCGTCAGGCGAGTCAACAATCCGCGCGTCCGCGCCCAGATATTCCAACCCATGCCGCACACTCCGCAGATTCGACATGCCGTAATCAATGATCGCAATCATAAAATAAAGGATGAGGGATGAAGGCGGAAGGATAAAGTGCAATGGGCATTATTGCCTCATCCTTCATCCTTCATCCTTATCCCGTGAGCGTCCCTTTCGTCGAAGTTTCACCGCGTCGTACATCCCACGCGACAGCGCTATGAAGCGCGCGTCCCAATGCTTTGAACAATGCTTCCGCTTTGTGATGATCGTCGCGTCCGTACAAGACGCGCGCGTGCAAATTCATTTTGCCGCGCTGCGCTAATGTTTCAAAAAAATGTGAGACCAGCGATGTCGGAAACGCGCCGATCAGCGGCGTCACAAATTCACCCTCAAACACTGCAAAGCCGCGTCCGCTCAAATCCACCACCACGCGCGCCAACGCTTCGTCCATCGGCACGTAACTGTGACCGATCCGCGCAATGCCGCGCCGTTCGCCCAACGCGCGATCCAACGCTTCCCCCAACACAATCGCCACATCCTCAATCGTATGATGCGCGTCAATCTGCAAATCCCCCACCGCGCGCACACGCAAATCCAACAAGCCATGCACCGCGACATGATGCAGCATGTGATCGAAAAAGCCAACGCCCGTTTCAATATCCGCGTTCCCTGTGCCATCAAGATTCAACGTGATTTGAATATCCGTCTCTCTGGTCTTGCGTTCGACAGTTGTTATTCGTTCCATAGTGCAAGAACTGCGAATCTACGCGAACCTGAATTTGATTCGTGTAATTCGTGTTATTCGTGGATCAAAGTTTTTGCAGCGCGTTCAAAACGATTTCATTCTGTTCAGGCGTCCCAATACTGATGCGAATATAATCCTTCAATCGCTCCGAACGAAACGCGCGAATCAAAATGTTTTGCCGCGCGAGTTCTTGTTTAATCGCTTGCGGGTCGCGTCCGCGCACGCGCATCAACAAAAAATTTGTGTGACTTGGAATCGGTTCGAGCCAATCCAAATTTCCAAAGTCAATATACATCCGTTCCCGTTCCGCAATCGTCGCGCGGACATTGTGCATCAAATAGTCCACTTCATTCAACGATTCGCGCAATGCCACCAACCCCGCCAAATTCACATTATACGGCGCGCGGAGTTTATGCAGCGCATTGATAAATTCTTGCGATGCGATCACGTACCCCACGCGCAAACCCGCCAGCCCCGCCCATTTGCTAAACGTCCGCACAATCGCCAAATTCGGAAATTGAGGAATCAAATCCACCGCGCTCTCCCCCGCAAATTCAAAATACGCTTCATCCAACAACACCAACGCGCCTAATTCCAACACGCGCACCAAATCCGCGCGCGGCAATAATTTTCCATCGGGATTGTTCGGTGAGGCAAGACAGATCGCTTTGACGTTTGACGATTCCGTTGCCCGCACAATCGAGTCAACATCCAACGTAAAATCGTCAAAACGTGAAACGTCAATCACCCGCCCGCGATTCGCAATCGCCGAAATGCGATACATCTCGAACGACGGCGGCGCGTCAATCACCACATCGCCAACCTCCAACACCACGCGCAGAACCAAATCAATCGCCTCATCCCCGCCATTCGTGATCACGATATTTTCAGGCGCAACATTCGCATACCGCGCCAAGTGTGCGCGCACATCATCCTGCCCATAATAAAATTGCCATGTCCGCGTATCGCCCAACGCCGCGATCACACGCGGCGAAGGTCCATAAGCGTTTTCATTTGAATCCAATTTAATCACCGCCCGCGGATCCGTCACATGCGCGGGCGTATAATCAGGCAGCGCGTCCAAATCCCCGCGCAAAAATTTTTCCACCTCTTCACCTCCTCACCCAAACGAGACATTTCACCCAGCGGAGACGTTTCACCGAAACGTCTCTACATCCTTCCACATTGTGCATTTGGCATTTGGCATTATTCATTTTTTGTTTCATCCTTCATCCTTCATCCCTCATCCTTACCTTCAACGCATTCGCGTGCGCCGTCAATTCTTCCCCCTCCGCCAAAACTTGCCCCGCCGCGCTCAACGCGTTCGCTTCCTCCGCGCTCGCATAAAACACACTCGTAATTTTTACAAAATCATTCACATTCAACGGCGACGCAAAACGCGCCGTCCCGCCCGTCGGCAGCACATGACTCGGACCCAACACATAATCGCCCAACGCTTCCGACGATTGCTCGCCCACAAAAATTCCGCCCGCGTTTCTTACGCGCGGCACGAGTGACCACGCCTCGCGCGTCAACAAACACAAATGTTCTGGCGCAAACGCGTTCGCAATTTCCAAACATTCATCAAGCGAAGCCAAAATAAAAATCGCGCCTTGATTTTGCAAGGACTCTTCAATGATCGCGCGCCGCGCTAAATGTTCCAATTGCGCGTCAATTTCACGCGCCACGCGTTCCGCCAACGCGCGCGATGGGGTGAGCAAAATGCTGGTGGCGAGAACATCATGCTCCGCCTGCGCGAGCAAATCCGCAGCTGCATATTTTGGGTTCGCTGAATCATCCGCAATCAAAACGGTTTCCGTCGGACCATATAAACCATCAATGCCCACACTCCCAAACACTTGCTGTTTCGCCAATGTCGTGAACAAGCCGCCCGCGCCCAAAATTTTATCAACGCGCGGCACACTTTGCGTCCCATACGCCAGCGCGCCAATCGCTTGCGCGCCACCAAGCGAATACACGCGCGTCACCTTCGCCACGCGCGCAGCTGCAAGAATCACGGGCGCGATTTTTCCCGCGCGCGTGGGTGGCGACATGATGATAATTTCGTTCACGCCCGCGACCTGAGCAGGAATCGCGGACATTAACAACGATGATGGCAACGGCGCGCTGCCGCCTGGCACATAAATTCCCACGCGTTCCAACGGCTGAATGATCTGACCTAACGCGCCTCCTCCTTGCGTCCAATCAAGCCACGAGCGCGGTTTTTGTTTTTCGTGAAACGCGCGAATCCGCTCCGCCGCGAGATGCAGCGCCTCGCGCATCGCGTCGGGCGTTTCTTGATACGCCGTTTCAATTTCCTCCGCGCCCACTTCAAAATTTTCGCCCGCCGCGCCATCAAGCTTTTCCGACCATCCGCGCACAGCTTCATCTCCGCGCGTCCGCACATCGTCCAAAATCCGCGTCACCGCGTTTTCGGGCGTCAACGCTTCGCCAAAAATTTTCTCTATACGCGCCGCCGTTTCAGTTGAAACACTTTTTTCCGTCAACGCGCGCTGCCGCGAAATTTTTTCGCGCGCGTTTTGCACACCAAACAAAATCGGAATCGTCATTCTCGTTTCTCGTTTCTCGCGGAGCGGGCAGGCACAAGGCACTGCCCCTACTGATTACTGACCACTGATTACTACTCACTGATCACTGTCTTACTGATTACCGCGATCAATTCCTCTATCTCTCCAAACCGCAGCGCGTGACTCGCGCGATTCACAATCAGCGCCGCTTGCGATTGGCACAGGGTTTCAATTTCCACCAACCCATTTTCCTTTAACGTGCGTCCCGTGTCCACAATGTCAACCAACAAATCACTCAACCCCAACGCGGGCGCGATTTCGACGGAGCCATGCAGCGGAATTATTTCTGCTGACCAGCCGCGCTCGACAAAAAATTTGCGCGTGATGCGCGGATATTTTGACGCGATGCGTAACGATGTCGCGAGCCGCCAATCCGTTTGCGCGCGTTCACGGCGCGCGGCGAGAACGATACGGCAGAATCCGAATGGCAGCGCGAGCGGCTCGAATACCTCACTGTCCTGTTCCATCAAAACATCTTGCCCCACAATGCCCACATCCGCCGCGCCATATTCGACGAATGTGACGACATCGAACGGTTTCAACAAAAGAAAACGCGCGTTATTTTCTTTATCCTCAACAATCAATTTTCGCGTGCCGCCACGAATGTCGCGCATATCGTAGCCCAGCGCGTCCAACACATCCAACGCGGGCGACAACAAGCGCCCTTTCGGCAATGCCATCGTCAACGCGTTCATGCGATTTCCTCTACACTGCCATCGCTGAACCACACCGCCCGCGCGCCGCGTTCCCGCGCGTATTTTTTTAGATCGTCGCGCGAACCATTTTGCAAATACCACTCGATCCGTTTGCCGCGCGCGCGTTCTTGCATCACGCGTTGCGTCACCATTTCATTTCCCATCTCTGCGACGATCTCTGGCGCAATCGCAATGTCATCATCGCCTTGCAAACTCAACGCCGCCAACACACGCTCGACCCCAATCGCAAAGCCGCACGCCGCCATCGGAGTGCCAAAATGCGAAAGCAAATTATCATAGCGTCCGCCGCTCAAAATCGAAAAGCCAATCCCGCGCGCGAAACCTTCAAACACAATCCCCGTGTAATACGCCATCCCGCGCACCATGCCCAGATCAAGCGTGATCGCATCGCTCACTTGCAGCGCCGCGAGAAAATTCCAAATCGTTTGCAAACGTTCTAACGCGTTTTCGGCGCGCGCATTGATCGCACACTCATCACGCGCGCGTGGCAAAATTTCCGTGCTCCCCGCCAGCGTTGGCAGCGCGTTCAACGCGCGCCGCGTTTCGTCTGTCATTGGCGCATCGCGCAAGAGCTCATTCAACGCGCGTTCATTTTTCCGTTCCAGCGCGTTCTTGATCAATTCCAATTGCGTTTCATTCAGGTTCAGCGGTTCCAACAGCGCGTTCAACACATCCATCGCGCCGAGCCGCAAACGAAATTCGCGCAGCCCCAGCGCGCGCAGCGCGTTCACCGTCAGCGCAATCACTTCCGCGTCCGCTTGCGGCGTCCCCGCGCCGACGAGTTCAACCCCCGCTTGCGTAAATTCGCGACGGCGCGCGGCTTTTGGTTCTTCGTGGCGAAACACATTCGTAATATAAAAAAAGCGCAGCGGCAAGGGACGATCATACAATTTCGTGCTAATCAGCCGCGCAATCGGAATCGTTGGATCCGCGCGCAAAGCTAACATGCGTCCATCGCGATCAGGAAAGCGATAAATTTCCTCGCGCACTTGCGGACTCGCTTCCGCTGCCAGCGCCTCGTAATACTCGAACGTCGGCGGGATCACTTCCGTAAAACTCGCGCGCGCAAACGTTTCGCGCAAAAGCGTTTCCGCGCGCGTTTTCCGCGCCGCGTCCTCAAAATACAAATCCGCGACCCCGTGCGGCAGTTGGCGTTCGATAAACGAGGATTTCAACATCTTGTAGGGGCGGGGTCATCCCGCCCGTATTCGCGCGAGAAACAAAAAAGGGCGTGTCGAATACCGACAGCCCTTGAGGTGAGTAAAAACATTTTGGATGGACGTGCAACGCGTTACATCAGCCGCACGAACCACGCCAACTCGAACTCACCCCGCAACGATGATGATGATGGTGCTGCGCGTTCACACGCACATCAGCTACACGGGACGAATCGAATTGGCTAAACATTTGCGGCGATTGTATGCGAAAAAGCATGGATGTCAAAATGCCTCTCTCGCCCTATTTACTTGCGCCACAACGCGCCTTATACTATCCAATGCGTTGGGCAAGAGCAAAGGAGGCGTCGGTATGCAAAATGCGACCACAGATCCCAAACAGCGCAAATTGAATCTCGTGCGGTATGGCTTGATGGTCATTCCCATCGTTGCCTGGATCATTGCGTTTGCGCCCGTGTTTCTCGTCAGCAACGGTCTCGGTGAAAATTGGATTGGCGACGCGCTGATCCCCAGTCTCATCATGGCGGCAGTCGTTGGCGTCATCTGCGCCGCCGTGTATTACGGATACAAAAAGTTCGTCCTCAATATGTAACCCAACCCATCGCCCGACGCATCAAGCGGACTCGAACGAGTCCGCTTTTTTGTTGCGCGGGACGAACAGGGCCGAACAGATGCCACGCACTTGTGGAAGTGCGTGGCATCTGTTCGTCCATGACGCACTGCGTCATAAGATATTGTCAAAAAAATTAAATTCGAGTACACTACGCCCACTCACAAAACGATGCTGTTTTGGCAACCCTCCTTTTTGCGCGCGGGGCTACTTTTCAAATAGCGGAGCGCGTCGTAACAAAAATCGTCTTGTTCGCACAAAGGATGAGTTCACACAAAGAGAGTGTGTATGCTGGCTCCGAAACGTTTTCCTCGCACGAAAACTGCCCTCGTCCTCGCAGGCGGAGGATTGACGGGCGCGGTGTACGAAATTGGCGCGCTCCGCGCGATGGATGATCTGTTGGTGGATCGCACCGTCAACGATTTTGATATTTATGTTGGCACGAGCGCAGGCGCGTTGGTTGCAACGTTTCTCGCACAAGGCATCAGTCCGCACGACATCATGGACGCGCTCGCGGGCGAACACGCCACCGCGCCGCCGTTGCAAACGCGCGATCTCTTTTCTCTCAATCGCCACGATCTCTTGCGCTGGAGCGCAAAACTTCCGCGCACCCTTTTCGGCGCAGCGTCACACTATTTGCGTCATGCCAACGACATGACGTTTTTTGATCTCGTGTGGCTTTTGCTCGAAGCATTGCCCTCGGGCTTGTACGACAATCAATCGCTCGAAAATTATTTGGAACGCGTGATGGCGGCGCAAGACAAGAGCTCGCATTTTGAAGATTTGGATCGCGAGCTCTACATCATCGCCACCGATTTGGACAATGGACAGCGCGCGGTTTTTTCCAAAGAACATCACGCGCACGTTCCAATGACGCGCGCGGTGGCGGCTTCCACCGCGGTGCCCGTTTTATACAAACCCGTACGCATTGATGGACACGATTACGTGGATGGCGCGGCGCGCGGCAATGCGTCGCTTGATATTGCGGTGGAACATGGCGCGCAGTTGATCGTGTGCATCAATCCGATGGTGCCGCTCGACAACAGCGAACACAGCAACATTCCGATTCTTGGACCCGATGGCGCGTACGTGAGCGACAAAGGATTGTCCGCCATCGCGCAGCAAATCACGCGCATCACCGCGCACAGCGCGCTGCATTATCACATCAAGCAATTACGCAAGACACGTCCCGACGTGGACATTATTTTGATCGAACCGTCGCGCCACGATTACAAAATGTTTTTTAATAACGCGATGCGGTATTCCGCGCGTCTGATCCTCGCGCGGCATGGTTTTGAAAGCGTGACGCTGAATATCGCCGAAGATTATGCGCACTACAAAAGTATGTTGGAACGTCACGGGATTCAAATTACGCGCCGCGTGTTGTTGCAAGAACTGTACGCCTTACAGCACGACGGCAATTCACAACAGACCTTGCGCCGCATCTTGGAAAAATCCGCGCCACATTCACCACGGATGAAACAGCGGCGCGCAACGACGCGTCCCCTCCGACGCGCGTTGAATGATTTAGACAAGGCATTGGCGCACATCGAAACGCGCGCAGCCCCGTCACCCCCCCAAGGAGTCGCATGAAGCATCCCCATCTACCCGAAGACGTCGAAATCACTGCGCCGATTACTGACGATGTAGAACAAGTTTTGACCGCCGACGCGCTGAATTTCATCACCGCGTTGCAGCGCAACTTTAACGCGCGGCGTCTTGAACTCTTGCAAAAACGCGTCGCGCGCCAAGTGGAAATTGACGCGGGCAAAAATCCAATGTTTCTTTCCGAAACCGCGCACATTCGCAATGATCCAAATTGGCGCGTCGCTTCGAGTCCCGCCGATTTGCAAAGGCGGCATATTGAAATCACGGGTCCGACGGACAAGAAAATGCTCATCAACGCGCTCAACAGCGGCGCGGACATGTTCATGGCGGATTTTGAAGACGCGAACGCGCCGACGTGGGCGAACATGCTGCAAGGACAGTTGAATCTGACAGACGCGATTGAGCGCACGATTTTTTTGAAAACCGCCGATAAAGAATACAAGTTGAATGAAAAGGTGGCGACGTTGATGGTGCGCCCGCGCGGATGGCATTTGGAAGAAAAACATTTGCGCGTAGATGGCGGGGCGATGTCGGGATCGCTTTTCGATTTCGGTTTGTATTTTTTCCGCAACGCGCGGCGTTTGCTCGACAAAGGTTCGGGTCCGTATTTTTATTTACCAAAACTCGAGTCGCATCTCGAAGCGCGCTTGTGGAACGATGTGTTTGTGTACGCGCAAGAGTATGTCAGGTTGCCGCAAGGGACGATCAAAGTCACCGTGTTGATCGAAACGATTCTCGGCGCGTTCGAGATGGAGGAGATTTTGTACGAACTGCGCGCGCATATCGCGGGACTGAACGCGGGACGCTGGGATTATATTTTTTCGTGCATCAAAAAATTTCGGAATCACGAAAACGTGTTGTTCCCCGATCGCGCCCAAGTGACAATGACCGTGCCGTTCATGCGCGCGTATACGGAACTTTTGGTACGCACCTGCCACGCACGCGGCGCGCACGCGATGGGCGGCATGGCAGCGTTCATCCCCTCGCGCAAAGACGCCGACGTGAACGCGACGGCGTTGGCGCGCGTGCGGGAAGACAAAGTGCGCGAATCAAAGGATGGCTTTGATGGCACGTGGATCGCGCATCCCGATCTCGTTCCCACCGTCCGCGAAATTTTTGATCAAGCATTGGGCGACAAGCCGCATCAAAAAGAACGGATGAGACAAGATGTGAGTGTCGTCGCGGAGCAGCTGATTGATTTTCGCGTGCCGAACGGCAGCATCACGGAAACGGGTTTGCGAAACAATATCACGGTGGGGATTCAATACACGGAAGCGTGGCTGCGCGGCAATGGCGCGGTGGCGATTCACAATTTGATGGAGGACGCGGCGACAGCGGAAATTTCACGTTCGCAAGTGTGGCAGTGGTTACATCACAACGGCGTGTTGAGCGATGGACGCAAGATCGATCACGAATTGTATCGCGTGATCTTGAATGAGGAAATCGAAAAAATCAAACAACAATGGGGCGCGGCGAATGTGGCAAACTCGCGTCTGGCGGAAGCGGCATTGTTGTTTGATCGCCTCGTCACAGCGGAACAACTTTCGGATTTTCTGACGCTGCCCGCGTACCAATACTTGGAGTAACTCACGCACAAAATTTTCTGCAAAAATTTTATGAGATAAACAACATTTGACTATAATTCCAAATATCTCAATTTCGCAGAAATTGAGATATTTGGAATTAGGATACCTTTTCTTGCGCGGCACTGTTTGCCCCAACGAGAGCGAGAGACGGATCCAAAACAGTTTTCATCGCATACTCCGCGTTCGTTCACACGGGCTGACTCTGCGTGAATGAACGTGGCATATTTCTCATGTCGTACGATCAAGCAATTCTCGCGCTCGAAAAAGATTGGCAGACGAACGCGCGTTGGCAAAATATCCAGCGCACGTATACCGCAACCGAAGTGGTGCGCTTGCGCGGCTCGATTCAAATTCAACACACGCTGGCGGATATGGGCGCGCGGCGTCTCTGGAAATTGTTAGAGACGGAACCGTTCGTGCGTTCGCTCGGCGCGCTGTCGGGCAATCAAGCCGTTGAAATGGTTGCGGCAGGGCTGCAAGCGATTTACGTCAGCGGCTGGCAAGTCGCGGGCGATGCGAATGATTCGTTGCAAATGTATCCTGACCAATCGCTGTATTCGGTGAGCAGTGTGCCGACGGTGATCAAACGGATCAACAACGCGCTCACGCGCGCCGATCAAATTCATCACATGCAGGGGGGGGAAGGGAACGCTGCGGCGAGCGTTCCGTACTGGTTCGCCCCACTCGTTGCCGACGCCGAAGCGGGATTTGGCGGCACGCTCAATGTGTTTGAATTGGTCAAGGCGATGATTGAAGCGGGAACGGCGGCGATCCATTTGGAAGACCAAGTGGCGTCGTTGAAAAAATGCGGACACATGGGCGGCAAAGTGTTGGTGGGCGTGCATGAGTTTATTCCGAAATTGAACGCCGCGCGTCTCGCCGCCGATGTGATGGGCGTGCCAACGGTGATTATTGCGCGCACGGACGCGGAGGGCGCGCATTTGATGCACACGATCAATGATCCGCTCGACGAACATTTTGCGACAGGCGAGCGCACCGTCGAGGGTTATTACAACGTGCGCGGCGGTTTGGAACTCGCGATTGCGAAGGGACGCGCGTACGCGCCGTATGCAGACATTGTGTGGTGTGAAACGAACAAACCCGATTTGGGCGAGGCGCGCGAATTTGCCGAAGGGATGCACGAAAAGTTTCCAAACAAATGGCTGGCGTACAATTGCTCGCCGTCGTTCAACTGGAAAAAACATCTCGACGAAAAAACCATGTTGACGTTCCAGGAAAAATTGGGCGAACTCGGATACAAATTCCAATTCGTCACACTCGCGGGATTCCATACGCTCAACGCCAGTATGTTTGAACTCGCACACAGTTACAATTCGGAAGGGATGCTCGCCTACGCGCGTTTCCAAGAACGCGAATTTGAATTGGAACGCGAGCATGGCTACAAAGCGGTCAAGCATCAAAGTTTCGTCGGCGCGGGTTATTTCGATGAGGTGCAAACCGCGATCACAGGCGAAGCGGTTTCGACAAAAGCGTTGACGGGTTCGACAGAGGAAGATCAGTTTGAAGCGGCGACGGCGTAAGGGAAAAGGGAAACAAGGAAACAGGGAACCAAGGAAATATAGAAAATGAAAAGCGCGGTGTTGTACGACACCGCGCTTTTTTGAGCTAATTGGCAGTTGCGCGTATGATATAATCTAGCGGAAAGGGAAACGATCATGTATCAAACTTTAACGGTCTCTGATGCGTTGTTTGAGCGCTTGCAAAGCACGGCGCGGCGTGGGGGGTTTGAAAACGTTGAAGAGCTGATTCAAAGTCTCATTGTGGTTTGGGATTCGTATGCCGAGGAGCTTGCGCGTCGGCACGCGACCGCGCGGCGTATTCACGCGCTTCAAGAACGGTTGACGGTCAAGTATGGCGCGATGCAAGACAGCGTCTCATTGATCCAGCAAGATCGTGAGCGTTAAGCGATGAACAAGATTGTTGTGGATAGCAGCGTCGTCGTCAAATGGTTTGTTCCAGAGCCATTGTCAGAGGAAGCGCGTCGCGTTTTGGACAGCTACGAAGCGGGCGCGGTGACATTGCTGGCACCAGATTTGCTCGTTGCAGAGGTTGGTAACATCATTTGGAAAAAACATCGTTTGCAAGGATTGTCGAAAGAAGACGCGGATCAAATTTTGGATGCGTTTGGTGAACTTGACATTGTATTCACATCGAGCGCAGAGTTATTGCAAGATGCCTTTCGCATTGCGGTTGAACAGGTGCGAACAGTTTATGATTCGCTTTACGTCGCCTTGAGCGAAAAAGAAAAGTGTGTGTTTGTGACGGCGGATGAACGATTGGTGAATGCAATCGGAAAATCATTTCCAAACACGGTGTGGGTTGCTGCTTGGTCAGCATAGAGGCATCACACATCCATCAAATCAGATATGCGCGGCGTCCTACGACGCCGCGCATTCTTTTTCAAGGCATTTATTTCGTTTTGAAGAGACCCTCGGTAACGGTCTGGTTTCCGCCGGCCTCTATTGCCTTTACCTCGAATTTATATTCGATGCCCGGCTCGAGGAGCTCCGGCGGAATCCGGACCCGGGTGACTGTAGTGGGCACCTCCAGGGTAAAGTCAATGTTGAGCGCGGGTGGGGACTGCCCTACCGGGGGATCCGCCGGAAAGAGGAAAAGTTGATAGAGGACGATTTCAATGCCTGCGGGGCTGGTCACTGGTTCCCAGTCAATCACAACGGCGTCCACACTCACCACTTCACCTTCGCCAGGCGAGGTGATCATAGGGGGCGCCGGAATGTCGTGCGTTAACGTCATCGGGCTCATGAGCGTTTCTCCCTTTATGGTCTCGCCAACCACTGTATATACCCCCTCCGGGAACCGTGCCAGGAACTTGTCCAGCGGCAGTTGAGCGAGCGTTGGCTCCGCGCTCTCAAAAGCCAGATGGGTCAGACCTTGCTTTCCCACGCTCCCTTGATTCTTGACCTTAAAGAGCTTGCTCCCGTTGGGGCTGAAAATCGTGGCCTGCTTCCAGGCGTCGGCGTCCAACTCGACATGAAAACCCAGATCCTCACCCGTTGAGTTGAACTCGATCCTCGCGATTGCTTCTTTGAAGGGGATGACGCCTACCGGCAAGGCGCTCGTTGAGTTTGTCAAGACGGGTAATTTCTCGACAGCGCCGGAAGTGGACGCGCGGGCGCGCATAGGAAACGTAGCGTTCCCAACCCACGCGGTCAGCAAGAGTGTGGCGACGAGCGTCGCCATTGCCAAAATACGAGTACGCGCTTTCATGTACAGTTTCTCCTTTGGATTGAAATGGATGTGAGCCCATTCGCCCGCATCTTTGAAACCATGATATGACTCCGCCGATGAAATCAACATGAAGCGAATCTGAAGAAAGTTTCATGTGCCAGCAAAAAGTTTCACGCCAATTTAATCTCTAGCCGCTATACTCGGGTATGAGGAAAAAATTATGCGCGTGTTAGTTGTGGAAGATGAACGCAAAATATCCGCTTACGTCAAGCGCGGTTTGGAAGAACATGGGTACGCGGTAGATGCCGCGTTCACGGGACGCGAAGCATTGGATTGGGCGGAGGTCGTCAACTTTGATTTGATTGTGTTGGACCTGCTGCTGCCCGAAATGGACGGTTTGGCAGTTTGCCGCGCGCTGCGAAAACGCGAATGTCGCGCGCCGATTCTCATGCTCACGGCGCGGGATGCGATTGAGGACCGCGTGCGCGGTCTGGACGCGGGCGCGGATGATTATTTGGTAAAACCTTTTGCGCTCCAAGAACTGTTGGCGCGTTTGCGCGCGCTCGCGCGCCGCGCAGCCGATGCGCCCAAAAGTCCCCTTTTACAAATCGCGGACCTCACCCTCGATACGCTCACGCGGCGCGTCAAACGCGGCGCGCGAGCCGTTGAACTGACCGCCAAAGAGTACGCGGTCTTGGAATGTCTGATGCGTGAACCCGAACGCGTGCTCACCCGCACGCAAATTGCGGAGCATGTTTGGAATTATGATGTGTACAATCAATCGAATGTGGTGGACGTTTATATTCGCAATCTGCGACGCAAGCTTGATGATCCGTTTCCCGTGAAACTGATTCAGACCGAACGCGGCGCAGGGTATCGTCTTTCCATGACAAGGGACGAGGAGGATTGACGCGATGGGACATTCGTTGCGCCTGCGAACACTGCTCGTGTTGGCAGCGCTCGTCGCCATTATGACGACGCTCTCGGCCTTTTACAACTTGCGGCAACTGGAAGCCGCGACAATTCGCGCGCTAGAGCATGAAGGCCACCTGTTGGCCGATGCGCTCACCGCGGGCATCACCTCTGCGGCGGAGTTGGAGAATGTGACCGCGCTGCAGGCGCGTGTCGATCGTTTAGCTGCCGCGCGCGCCCATCAAATTGAAGTGAATATTGCGCTGTTGCGGGGCGACAACTCTTTCACTGTCGCCAGCAATAATCCCGAGAACGTCGAAAAAACATCGGAGCAAGAACACGCGGAGCTGTTGACGACGCTGACTCAATCGGCGCCTGTCATTTATATCAGCCGCGAGCCACTAGCGACGGAGACACCCCGCGCGCCCGAATTTCCCACACCGACACCTCTGCCTGCAGGCGCGTCGCTGCCGCCCACTATTCCCGATGGGGAACGCTTCCTCAGTTTCACCGCGCCGCTGGAAGTGGAAGGGAAACGGGTTGGCAGCATCGAGGTTGTAATGTCACTGGCAGATCTGGATCGCCAACTCGACGATGACCGCCGGAATTATGTGTTGGTCGCCGGGGTTGGGACGCTCCTCACCTTACTGCTCTTTGGGCTGCTCCTGGATTTCCAACTGCTGCGCCCGCTCGCGCGCCTGTCCGAGAGTATGCAGCGGGTCGCGGGCGGCGACCTGCATCAGCGGTTGCCCGCCGAGCGCCGAGATGAGATCGGCACACTCGCCAGTACTTTCAACGGCATGGCAGAGCAACTCTTGCGCGCCCGTGTCCAGTTGCATCAATATCTGAACCCGCTTGCCATTGAAGAAGCAAATCGCCGCGCCGAGACACCCGGCGCTGAACCTTTAGCTGAAAAACGCGAACTGACGATCCTGTTCGCCGACATTGTTTCCTTCACCCCGCTGGCGGAACAATTGGGTCCGGAACGCACGGTTGCTTTCCTGAACCGCTATTATGATTTGATTGCCGGTGCCTTGGTAGACTCGGGCGGGCGGATTGACAAATTTGTGGCGGACGAAGTGGTGTGTCTATTCGACGGTCAAGCCCACGCCGCCCGCGCGGTCGCCGCCGCCCGCGAGATTCTGCGTCGGCTCGCGCTCACCACAATGGCAGAGCGCGCGCAAGTTCGGATTGGACTGAACACAGGGTATTGCATCGTGGCGGATATCGGGAGCCAAGCGATCGGGCGTCTCGATCGCACCGTCATTGGCGATGCAGTGAATGTGGGACAACGCCTGATGACGGAGGCAGAACCAAATTCAGCTTTGTTATCCGCCGAAACCAAGCAGCAGCTCCGCCACGCCGCGCCCGATATTCAACCCGTCGCGCCGCTGCGTTTGAAGGGCAAGACCGCTGCCGTGTCTGCGTACGAGTTGCGAATTCTAAGCGCCCCTTTCTTGGCACAAGCGAATGAACTGGTTTAAAACCCTGCGCGCCCGCTTTGCGCTTTGGACAGCGGCGCTCTTTTTTGTGGCATTGTCGGCGTTTGGCATCTACATTTATGGCAGTGTGGCAAATGGTTTGTACGCCGCCATAGATGCGCAGCTGACGCTCAACACGTTGCAAGTGCGCGACGGACTCGAACAACTAGAAAACAATCAGTTTGTCTTGTTGGACACTTTTTTTCAAGAACCAGAAAATGCGGCGTTACGCGGCTTTACCATCCGCGTTCTTTCGCCCCAAGGGCAGTTGCTTCAACAGTTTGGTCCTGCACTCACACTTCCGCCGCCACCCACGAATCTGACGATCACCTCCTCATTCGACACCTTCCCCGACCCGACCCGCGCGACCACCGTACGCGTTTGCACGCTGGCTCTGGTAGAAAACAATCAACGCGTTGCGATTGTTCAACTCGCGCAATCGCTTCACGAGGCACATGCGGAGCTCGAACGTTTGCTCACGACCTTACTCGTCAGTGTGCCATTGCTGATAGCAATGGCGGGATTGAGCGGCTATTTTCTCGCCGCCCGCGCGCTCGCCCCGATTGACCAAATCACGCGCACAGCACAACGCATCTCGGCGCAAGACCTCTCCGCCCGTCTGGCTGCGCCCGCAACCGATGACGAAGTAGGGCGGTTGGCGCAAACATTCGATGCGATGCTGGCGCGGCTCGACAACTCCTTTCAACGCGAACGCCAATTCACCGCCGACGCGTCACACGAACTTCGCACGCCGCTAACGGCGATGCAAGCGATCCTCGGGATGATCCGCGCGCAGCGGCGCACACCGGAAGAATACGAACAAGCGCTGACCGACCTTGCGGAAGAAACGGACCGCTTGCGAACGCTGACGGAAAATTTATTGCGCCTCGCGCGCGGCGAGAGCCGGGATGTCGCCGTCAAGGAAACGATAGACCTTTCAACGCTCCTCCGTGATGTCACCGACTCGCTGCGCCCAATGGCGGAGGCAAAGGGCTTGTACCTTGTGTGCGACGCGCCCAATGACCTCTCCCTTCTGGGCGATAGCGACGACTTGATTCGCCTCTTTGTCAATTTGCTGGACAACGCCGTGAAATATACGGAACGCGGTGGAATCACCGTTTCTGCGAAGCGGGTACAGGAAAAGCGTTTGCGCGGCGATGGGTACGGCGATGTTCACATCGTCACGATTGCGGACACGGGCAGCGGCATCGCGGCGGAACATTTGCCGCATCTCTTTGACCGTTTTTATCGCGTAGACGAATCACGCACCCTGCGCGGCGCGGGTCTCGGTCTGGCGATTGCGTTGGAAATCGCTCGCGCGCACGGGGGGCAGATTCAAGTGAACAGCACAGTGGGCAAAGGAACAGAGTTTATCGTTATGTTATAATTCTCGCGCTCCAACTCTACTTCCATGTCCCCCCCCCTCTCCGATTCCCGCCTCGCCAATCTCGGCGCGACCACGTTACGCAACGGCTTTGACGAGTATCACAACGAGTTCAAGGCGATCACACGGCGCGCGAAAACGCGGTTTGAAAAATGCGAATGGCAAGCGATGTTGGGCGATTCGACCGAACGCCTTGAACTGCGAAGCAAGATCGTCAAACGGACGATGGCGGCGATTCGTGGATTGTTGGGCGAACGCGTGAATGAACATGCGATTTGGCTGGCGATCAAAGCGGTGTATTCGGGTTTGCTGGCGGACCGCGAGGATTGGGAAATTGCGGAGACGTTTTACAACAGTGTGACGCGGCGCATTTTTGCGACGGTGGGCGTGGACGCGCAGATCGAATTTGTGGACACGGATTTTGACGCGCCGCCGACGGAACCGCGCGCCCCCATCTTTCGCAGTTACGCGCAGGCGAGTTCGATTCCCGCGTTGGTGGAACGCATCCTCGCGGATTTTGCATTTGACGCGCCGCATCAAAATAGCGCGCGCGATGCGAAACGCGTGGCTCAAGTGATCGAAAGCGAATTGCGCGAACGCCGCGCGCCGTTAATGATCACACGCGCGCAAATCGTGACGCAGATTTTTTATCGCGGACGGCGCGCGTATCTCGTCGGCAAAATGTACAGCGGCGCGCATACGCTGCCGTTGATCCTTGCGCTGCAAAATGACGAACGCGGCGTGTACGTGGACGCGGTGTTGATTGACGAAGATGACATTAGCATTTTGTTTTCGTTCACGCGTTCGTACTTTTTTGTGCAGGCGGACCGCCCGTACGATCTCGTGCGTTTTTTGCAAGCGCTGATGCCGCGCAAACGCGTGGCGGAATTGTATATTTCGATCGGTTATCACAAACACGGCAAGACGGAACTGTACCGCGATTTTTTGAAACATCTCGCACAGTCGGACGATCAATTTGAAATCGCGCCCGGGTCGCGCGGGATGGTGATGTTGGTGTTTCATTTGCCGTCCTACGAGGCGGTGTTCAAAATTATCAAAGATAAATTTGATGAACCGAAAGAGACGACGCACGCGCAGGTGAAGGCGAAATACAATTTGGTGTTTCGGCATGATCGCGCGGGACGCTTGATTGACGCGCAAGAATTTGAACATTTAGCTTTTGACCGCGCGCGGTTCGCGCCCGCGCTGCTGGAAGAGCTGCTGGCGCGCGCGGGCAATACGGTGCGCGTGGAAGGGGAACGCGTGGTGATTACGCATTTATACGTGGAACGGCGGCTTGAACCGTTGAACTTGTACGTAAAATATGCGGACCCTGACGCGGTGCGGCGCGCGGTGATTGATTACGGCAACTCGATCCGCGATTTGGCAAAAGCCAACATTTTCACGGGCGATATTCTTTTGAAAAACTTCGGCGTGACGCGGCACGGGCGCGTGATTTCGTATGATTACGACGAGTTGTGTTTGATCACGGATTTGAATTTTCGCCGCATGCCCGAAGCGCGCGATGACGACGAGGAACTCGCGGGCGAGGCGTGGTTTTTTGTGGGTGAGAATGATTTTTTCCCGCAAGAGTTTGGCAAATGGCTAGGCTTGAGCGCCGAATGGAAACAAGTTTTCCTGGAGCAGCACGCGGACTTGTTCGAGACGCTATTTTGGATGGATGTGCAAACGCGCATTCGCAGCGGCGAGGTGATTGACATTGTGCCGTATGCGGAGGAGAAACGCTTGCGCGCAGAACCGTAACATCGAATATAATTCGACGCCTCAACAGGGCTTGCAAAAAAACAAAACGAAAGAACAAAAGAGGTAAAGCAAATGGTCACGCTCAAAGCAAAAATTGATGAAAAGGGTAATGTCACCCTTCTTGAACCCGTCGCGATTTCCAGTCCGCGCAATGCGCTTGTCATGGTTTTGGAAGAGTCGGTGATGTTCAATGACGATCTGGACGATGACAATTTGACGGAAGCGGAATTGGAAGCCGAAGACCGCATGTGGGAGGAGATGATGGAACGTCATGCGGATAAATTCGCGGCGCTCAAGGCGCAGGCAAAAGCCGAAGTTGCGGCAGGTAAAACTATTGATGCGTTTGATGAAAATGGCGAGTTTGTCTTGTGATGAAATCAAAGCTCACCAAATCATTCATCAATGCATATCGCGCGCTGGATCCAGAGATTCAGAAACGAGCGCGGCGCGCATACAAAGTGTGGCGCGCGAATGAAAAAGCGCGCCGATTCAAACAGGTGGGCGAGGACGTTACAGTACGCATTGATCGTAACTATCGCGTAGTGGGTTATATCGAAGAAGATACCGTGTTTTGGTATTGGATTGGCAAACATGATGAGTATGAGCGCAAATGGGGCTCTTAACCCATGAAGCAAAACATTACTGAACATTATGGACGCATCCTACATTTGGAGCGCGCGTTCGACGTCGAATTTTGGCAAGCGCAATCACCGCAGGCGCGGTTTGACGCGACGTGGGAACTGATTGTGCATGCATCCAGAGTCAAAGGGCAAGATGTTCGTCAACTCCGACTTGACCGATCTGTTGAAACTTTTGGGCGTCAACGGCTGACCAAGCGCAAACAGACGAGACCGTCCAAACGGCAAAGTGTGAAACCGAAGGTGTTAAAGCGCGGAGGTAAATCCGATGTTGGCACCAGATGACGATGACAATTTGAGTGAAGCGGAATTGGAAGCCGAAGACCGCGTGTGGGAGGAGATGATGGAACGTCATGCGGATAAATTCGCGGTGTTGGAGGCACAAGCGGAAACCGACATTGTGGCAGGCAGGACCATTGATGTGTTTGATGAAAATGGTGAGTTTGTGCTGTAATGAAATCAAATTGCGATAAGGAGAACAAAAACTTCCGAGTTTGGGGCTCGGAAGTTTTTTCTATTCTACGCGTCCCGTAGAATTTTCCGCATCCGCTTGTTTCCACACTTTACACAAAAATATTTCCCTTCCGCCATCGAATAGCCGTCGTTGCCGAGGTCAATGATCGTGTCACATTCGGCGCAATGGGTTGGTTCAAACGCGGGCGGGTTTTCGAGTTTGTCGAAATTATATTCGTTGGTGGCGTAATACACATACATCTCGGTCTCGAAACCCTCGCGGCATTTTGCACAATCTTGCCAGCGTCCCGCATGTTGTTCGTGATAGTGAGAGCTGCAAAGGGTGTAACGATCATGATTGCGCGAGCAGGAATTGCGCGCAAAGGAAAACATCACATAATTTTCCTCATCATCGCAAATCCAATTGTTACAGCAAGGAGTGTGCGTGAGAGGTTTGGTGGTCGAACCACACAACCCGCAACGGGGCTTGTCTGCGCGAGCCGCTTGCTTTTTTGCGCGATTGCGCGCCACAAATCTAGAGTTGGGAGCCAGAAGAGTTTCATCTGTCAACAATGTTGACTCGTCCTGCTCCACTGTCGCTTCAGGTCCGAGCGCGGGGATATATGGTATCAATCCCTTTTCGTATGCCATGATTTGCGCTTCCACCGGCGCGTGCCGAATGTCAACGAGAAAGCCATTGACGCTCAACGACTTGCCGCTCAGCCGCGAGCGGCGCTCACCGAATCCGAACAGCATGTTGTCGCGTCCGCGCCGCTCGTCGGCTGCAGTGGCATGTTAGGCCGGGACACGTCGTGGCGGCTCGCGGGACACTAATCGGCAAACGTGCCTATCCAGCAGATCGTCATGCGGCTAAGTGCCTATCCGAATAACCCTGAAGCGCGAAAGGCAATCAAGCCACACGCGAAATGAAGAAAGGCGATATAGTTTTCGGGTTTTTTGTCCCAC
>Ga0247727_10007597_pt1 | contig 20542 bp, 17 predicted proteins | sample WisWelCaveWW1625_FD_202498 | JGI IMG/M metagenome (GOLD analysis project Ga0247727, IMG submission 202498) | Biofilm microbial communities from Wishing Well Cave, Virginia, United States - WW16-25 | ecosystem: Environmental > Aquatic > Deep subsurface > Groundwater > Cave microbial mat | place... | reverse complement strand
CGGATGGGGGCACTGCGCCCGCAGCGTCCGCGACCAGGAAGGTGCCTAACGTCATTCGCGCCTCGCCCCTGTACAGGTGTATCGGGGAAACGCAGGATCTCCCGCCGTCCCCGCCCGCGTTCTCCCTCCGGATTATGAAAGTTCCGCCGGCAGCGCGGAACCGCCCGCCTCAACCCCTGCCCATTCGCGTCAGACATGCTTCCACACATACGTCTCGCTGAGGAGGTAGTTCAGGAAGAACCCCAAGACGATGCCCATCGTGTTCGCCGCGAGAAAGTGGGAGCCTGCCGCGACGAGCAGCACAAAGGTCAGGTAATTCACGACCGCCCCAAACACGACGGACTGGTGGTACTTGAGGAGCTTGTGGCGGTCTTTATCGCCCTTGCGGTGCTTGAACGTCCAAAAATTGTTCAGCGTGAAATTCGAAAGGATGGACACCTCGATGGAAACGAGCGCGGCCGCAAATGGCGTGACGCCGCCGTGCGCCACGAGGAACCAGAGGGCGCCGTCGTTGACAAGAACGCCTGAGGCACCAACGCCCATGAACTTGAGGACGCGGTACTCCGAGAGCTTGAGCAGGAGTTTCACGTACGAGAGGATCTCCATGGAGCCGAGCTTGCTCCTTCCCGCGGCGCGCGTCTTGAAGGTGTAAGGCACCTCGACAGTCGTTTTGTATTTGCCCTTCGCCAGGATGCCGACGAGAACCGTGAAGCCTCTCACGTCGAGCGGGACGTTGTCCATCGCCTCCCGCTTGAAGAGGAAATACCCCGACTGGGTGTCGCGCACGCCTTTCGTCTGGGGCAAGAAAAGGTGGGACAGCCAGAGCGCAATCCGGGAAACGAAATCCCGGAAGGAGGTCCGGCCCTCGGCGCCACCCCCTTCGACATACCGCGAGGCGATCACGACGTCGACGCCACCTTCGGCCATGCCAAGCAGGGTCTTGAGCAGCTCCGGCGGGTGCTGGAAGTCCGCGTCCATCACGCCGATAATCTCGCCGTTGGCGGCCTTAACCCCGTCCAAGACGGCTGTCCCGCGGCCGAGCTTGCCCTGCCTGTGAACGACTTCGATGTTGCTGTGCGTGGATGCGATCTTGTCAGCCAGTTCTCCCGTTCCATCCGGGCTGTTGTCGTCAACGATGATGAGCTCAAATTCCGAACCTTTCAGCGAGCTGAATATCTCTTCGACGAGTTTCTCTAAGTTTTCTCTTTCGTTGTACGTGGCGATGATCAGGGAAAGCATGCCCACATCCCAAGGGAGGCACCCTACGAACATAAAGGTCGTGGCGGTCGCTTGGCTCTCGGACCTGCGTACCATTTGGGCCACTCAAGCGGACACCGGTTAGGTCGATCGACCTCTGCAAGTCCGGCATGGGCGACGGGAACCCGCCCAAGTCGGTCTCAGCGGAGGCCCAACGCCTTCGGCGCGAGGTCGAGCGCCTCCGGCAACAACTTCAGGATGCTAGTCCCAAACGAGGTCGAGCCCGCACTGAGGGCAAGGCGACGCTCCAATCGCGACGGGCGATCCGCACTGAGGGCAAGGCACCGGTGCCTCACCTACCGGACCTGCCTCCGCCGCGCTTGCCGGTGGCAGCCCCGAAGGGACAGAGGCCAGCATCGTGACGAGATCGGAATCCGCGGGCGGCTCAGCCGCTTCAGCGGAGGCTCTTGCCTGGCTCTTGCGCCGCCGGAGCACGACCGCAGCAACGGCCGCCCCGGCAGCGGCCACGATCAGCGCGAACGGCGCCAAGGCCAGGAGACCGCCTGAGTCACCGGATCCGCCCACCGGCGTGAACGTCGCGCGCAGCTCGACGGGTTCCCTCGCGGTGAAAGTCTGGGACGCCGGCCCGCCCTGGGACCACGAATCGAAACGATAGCGGTTCCCGTCGAGACTCTGTTCCGCCTGCACTTCGAGGGTGTGGTTGGTGCTCACATTCCACCACACGGTTCCTGGCGTTCGCAGCGGCTCTCCGTCAACGATCACCAGAAGGCCGGGGGGGCTCGTCACAAGCGAAACCCTGTGCTGCAAGTCAAAGTGCGCTGTCAGGTTCGCTGCGGAGGCCACCGTGAACATCCGGTCCTGCGGGTCCGAGCTGTCGGCCCACGCGCGGAACGCATGCCGGGTCGCTCCGGCCCCCTGGGGGCTCAGTGCGACCACTCGGTGAACGCTCCCGCTCGCCCACCAAACCGCGGCGGGGGCAGTCAGGTTGGCGCCGTCAACGGTGAGGAGGAGGAACGCCAGAGGATCCGTGAGAAGCCGGATCTGGTATTCGGTCGAGAAGCTCGCGACGAAGTGGCCTGCGCCAGCCACCTCCAGGCCGTGCGCCCGGTCTCCGCCGTCGGACCATTCAGAGAATAGGTGGCGCGCCGCCCCTTCCGTCACCAGGGACTGTGCCCCGATGGCATGGGTCTCCCCGGTCTTCCACCAGTAGGACCGTGGCGTTGCTGCCGAAACCCCGTCGACGTCGACGGGGAGCCCCGGCGGGTTCGTGTCGAACGTTACGAGGTATTCAGCCTGGAACCGGGCGACCAGCCGCCCCGGGCCGCTGATCGTGATCGGATGGGAAATCGCGCCGCTGTCAGACCAAGAAAGGAAGGACCACCGCGTGTCCCCCGCCGCCTGCGGCGAAATCCCTCCTATGGTGTGGACGTCCGCCGGCGGCCACCAAAACGAGGCGGGAGATGGGAGATCCGCGCCGTCCACCAGGACGCGAAGGCCGGAAGGGTCCGTGTCGATCGTCACATTGTATTCGATTGCGTACGTGGCGGTGAGACTCCACGATGCGTCGCCCGAAAGCGACTGGTTTCGCGCGCCCCCATTCGACCAGCTGACGAAAACGAAGCGGATGTCGCCCACCACCTGTGAGCTCACGGCTTCGACGTCGTGCGAGGTCCCCGAGTACCACCAGACGGAGGCTGGAGTCGCGTACCGCATTCCATCCACAATGACATCCGTCCCCGCCTGGGACGACAGCAAGTCGACCAGATGCTCGACCGTGAACGTCGCCGTCAGGGAGACCGGCGCCGTCACGACGATGGAATGCCGCTGCGCGCCGCCGTCCGACCATGACACAAACTGGTAGCGAGTCGTCGGCTTTGGCTGGGCGATCGAGTCCGTCTGCGGCGTCGACACATCAAACGTGTGCATCGAGCCTTCGACCCACCACCATGACGCCGGAGCGTCAACGCCCGCGGCGTCGACGATGAGCTGCCTGCCCGCGGGCAGCGTCGACGCGTTCACGCGGTGCTCGGTGGTGAAATTGGCGAGGAGGCACATCACGGGGCGCCACCCCCACGCGGGAGGCGATCGCGGCTGGCGCAGCCGACCGTGCGGCACACGCCCGCGAGCTCGTCCAGCTCGGCCGACCACATGATCTCGGCGCAGCGGGGGCACCGTGCGGCAGTCAGGCCCTCGATCTGCCCGCGCCCGGCGGCCACGTCCGGGAGCTTCGTCACGGCGGGCACCCCCGGGGCGGGCGGCGCTCGCGCTGCTCGATCACGATGAACGGGAAAGAGGGGGCCCCGGGGTCGCCCCCGGGGGAAGCGGACCGCTTGTCGCGGTCGGAACCGTTCGCTACAAGGTTTTGGGGTTCACGCTCAATGCCGGCGAATACAACCGGCGAGACGGGCGTCTGGGCGTTGGCGAGTTCGAATCTCGCCCGGTCCACTCTCCCTCACCAAACGGGGCCCTCGGGGCAACATTGAAACCCCCGGCCCGTTGTTTGAAGTCTCGCGCCTTTGCGGGGGGACGGAGCCTTGACCGACCTCATCTACATGGAAACCCTGGACAACGCTTACGTGTCCGCGCTTCGGGCCCGCATCGTGGAAGTGGGCGCGGGATTCGTGCTCCTCGATCGTTCGATTTTCTACCCCGAAGGGGGCGGCCAGCCCTCGGACAGGGGCGTGCTCCAAGTCCTCGACCCGGAAACCGGCGCGTCCGCGCAGGTTGAAGTTACCAAGACCGAAAAAAAGCACGGCGTGCGGCACCTCGTGAGCGGCGACTTGTCGGCCGTGCGCCCGGGGATGGAAGTCATCGAGGAGATCGACTGGGCGCGCCGCTACGGCCACATGCGCCACCACACGTCGCAGCACCTGGTGTCGGCGCTCGCGCTCGAGCTCTTCGGCGCCAAGACCGTGGGCAACCAGCTCTACCGCGACCGCGCCCGGATCGACTTGTTCCCTTGGAAACCAACGGACGCAGAATTGCAGCACCTCATGCAGCAGTGCAACGCGCGCATGGATTCCGGGCGTGCGGTGCGCGCGAGGGAAGTTGACCGGTCGGAACTGGAGAACGGCCCGGTCGCGGCGCGCGCGAACCTCGCGCTCGTGCCGCCGATGCTCCAGCGGCTGCGGGTCATCGAAATCGAGGGAACCGACATCTGCCCCTGCGCGGGCACCCACGTCAAGGACACGCGGGAGCTTGGAAACGTCGATACCACCAAACTTGAAAACAAGGGGAAAGACCGCGTGCGGCTGGAGTACACGCTCACGGCCGCCCGCTCTCCTCCCCCCGAGCCAGTGCGCCGGGACGCGTGAGAGGGCGGCGCTTAAGCCAACCCGCCGGTTTACCGCCGCGGCGCGTTAAAGGGGCGCTTCCGCCAATGGAAGGGAAACGAAGCGAAGTGAGCCGAAGACGGCGGCGGCGGTATTGGCCTTGGCCCTGGGCTTGAGCGCCCTCGGGCGCCATCTGGGGCTGTCGCCTCTCCCGCCGGGCGTGATCCATCACTTCGCGCCCCTCGCCGGGGTCGTAGGGCGGTGGCTCGGCGAGTCGGTGCGCCGCGGGCTGTGGGTGCTTCTGGTGCTCGTGTCGCCGCTTTGGGCGGGCATCGCATTCGGGGCGGCATCGCCGTTTCCCATCATTGACGAGCACCTCGAGCTCCCCTCGGCCTCGCTCCCGGCATTTGCACTTGTAGCCGCCCTGCTCCTTACGGTGCTAGGGCATGGCGTCCTTGCCGCCATAGGAGTGGCCGGGGGCACCGGCAGGCTGCCGCGCGACGCCGTTTCACGGTGGATCGCGCGCGCAACTGCCATAATCAAAAGTGGGCGTGGCGCGAAATCGGCGCGCCTGGAATGCGGGGCCGCGCGCCCCCATTCGGCTTAAATAGCCCCGCGGAACTTAGCCGGCCCGGGCTTGGGATGGCTGCGCTCGAAGACTTGCGGCGCGAGCCGCTCAAAGAGACGGAAGTGAAGCTCGCCGTCGAGGCCGTCCTTTTCAGCTCCTCCAAGGCGCTCTCGGTGAAGGAAATCGCGCAGGCCGTGGGCGCGGAGCCGCGCAAGGTGAAGCGGTCACTCACCCTGATCAAGCGCGAGTATGCAAAGCGGCAGACCTCGATCGAGGTCGCGAAGATCGGGACGCGCTGGACGCTGCAATTGAAGAACCGGTTCGTGCCCGTCGCGGCAGGCTACGCATCCACCAAGATTCCGAAAAACCTGCTCAAGTCGATCGCGCTGATCGCCTACCACCAGCCGATCAAGCAGTCGGAACTGCTGAACATGGTCGGTCAGCGCGTCTACGACCATGTGCACGCGCTGGAGGACCTCCGAGTCATCCGACACATCCCATGGGGCAACTCGAAGATCCTCTTCACCACGCACCGGTTCTCCGAGATCTTCGGGATCGAGGGGAATTCGCGCGACGCCATCAAGCGGTGGATGGCCAAGCAGATCGGCATTCCGGCCGACCAGGTCGACCGGGACATCAAGAAATCGCACGAGAAGGAGAAGCAGCTCGGCGGGGCGGTCGCCGAAAACGAGGCGGCCGATGCGGCGGCCAAGGCCGAAGCGGCCGCGGCCGCGGCGGGCGGCGACCCTTCCGCGGTGGGAACGGCGCCCGCTGGGGAAGAATAAAGCCCGAGCGGCGCTCTTGGGCGGAGGCGGGTTTTCCCTTTGGCAGGCAGCGGATTCGCCGTCGAAACGCTTCGCCGTGACGGCCTGGGGCGCACCGCGCGCGCCCACGTGTCGGGCCGCGACCTCCTCACGCCGTGCGTGTTGCAGGCGGTTTCGCGAAGCGCGCCGGCCGACGGCAAGCCCCCCGCAATCGTGGCGGCCGATGCGGCCGCCGCCAAACAGAGCGGCGCGATCGCGTTCCACTGGACGAGTTCGCCCCTATTCCCGGGGTCCACGCACGTCGAGGGAGCGGTCGAACTTCCGCGGCTCGTGCCGAAGGCCTACGGAATTGGGCCGCTCTCGGACGCCGCCGACCTGATCTTGGTGCGGGGGGCGGTTGCGGGGGCACTTCCGTCCAAGGGGGGAAACGAGCACCTCAAACCCCTCGCCGGGTCTGCCGACCTGGTGGCGCTCCAAAACCTCACGGAGCTGCGCGGGAAACCGCGCGAGTTCGTGCGGGCGGTCGCCGGCGCCAGGGAGGCCATCGGCCCGCGGCCCCTCCTCTACGGGGCGGCGGTCGCAGACCCCGCGAGCGTGTCGCTGCTCGTGTACATGGGGGTCGACCTCGTGGACGACTTCCAGGGGATTGCCGCGGCTTCGGCCGGGACCTTCCTCTACGGATTTGGCGCGGTGTCGGGCGGTTTGCCGGGCGCATGCCGCTGTCACGCGTGCGTCTCGTTCTTCGGGAGCGACCCCACACCGGGGAGCCCGAGCGCGGGGGGCGACGCGCCCGGCTCCGGCGAGCCCGCCCCGCGGGCCGCGGACGAAGAAGACCTTGGCCGTGAGCTCGGGGAAGGCCGCGGCGCCGCGTCCCGACGAGACCTCCCCGCCATCCCGCAGGATTCCGCCCTGTTCCGCGCGGCGCTTGCCCACAACCGCGGCGCCATCTCGAAGGAAGCGACGGTCGCCGCCCACCAGGCCTCCGCGGGCACGCTGCGCGAATTCGTCGAGTCGCGCGTGCGCGCGTACCCGTGGCTCGTGGCCGCCCTGCGAAACCTCGACCGGGAGTTCTACGGCGCGATGGAGGCCCTCACTCCCGTTTGGAAGGAGCGGCTTCACGCCCTATCGCAGGAAAGCCTGCACCGGCCCGAGGTTCGGCGGTGGGGCGAGCGCTTGCGCGCGCGGTACCGGCCGCCGCCTTCGGCCAAGGTGCTCCTCCTCGCCCCTTGCTCGGCTCGGAAGCCCTACAGCCTTTCGCGGACGCACCGGTCGATCGACCGCGCCCTGATGGGCGTCCGGCCCGCGTTTGCGGTCCACCGCGTGGTGGTGACCTCGCCGCTCGGTGTCGTCCCCGAGGAACTCGAGCGTGTGTTCCCGGCGGCCCATTACGACATCCCCGTCACCGGCGACTGGGTGCGCGAGGAGGTCGAGCGTGTGGAGGCCCAGGTGCGGGGGCTCGTGGAGGCCCACCCCTACAAAGCGGTCGTGTCGCTCGTCGGCGACGACTTGCCGAGCCTGCAAACCGCCATTCCCGGGCTTGTGGAATGCGCGGCCGCAGGGCGCGCATGGGACGACAGCTTGGGCCGCGCGGCCGAAGCGGTGCGCGCCGGCCTTTCGGGCGAGAAGGACGTAAACCCACGCACGCGGACGGCCGAGGACCTTGCGTCCATCGCGCGTTTTCAGTTCGGGGCCGCTGCCGCGGAGGCGCTCATGGAGGGCGCGGTGCCCAAGGGCCGCTACCCATGGAGCCGCCTTTTCGTCGGGAAGGAGCAGGTCGCAATGCACGTGCCCGACCGGGGGCGGCTCGCCCTTACACTCGCCGGGGCGGCGCGCGTGGCGGCCGCTGACGCGTACCGCGTGGAGACCGGCCCGTTTGAGCTGAAGGGCGACTTGTTTGCGGTCGGCGTGAAAGCGGCAGACCCGGACATCCGCATCGGCGACAGCGTGGCCGTCGTGCGCGAGGGACGGGCCGTCGCGGCCGGCTTCGCGCGGATGGGCGGCGCGGAAATGACGGCGATGCGCCGCGGCATCGCGGTGGACATCCGGCACAAGGCGTGAGGGGGCGGTGGCAGTGGCAATCCAAAAGGCGGTCCTCGGCACCAAGGTGAAGGTGCGCTCGCCGAAACCGCCGGAGCAGTACATCTCGACCTGGCGCGAGGACGATGTGATCGACGCGCGGCCGGCCGTCGCGCAGGTCGTCGTCATGAATTCGCTCGGGTGCATCTACGAGAAGAGCGCCGGGTGCTCGATGTGCGGGTACTACACCGAGACGCTCCCGAAGCGCCCTCCGGCCGAGGCGTACATCGAACAGATCCGCCGCGCGGTCGCGCAAGCCCCCGAGGGCGCGGAGGTGCTCAAGATCTACACATCCGGGAATTTCCTGGACGAGCGGGAGGTGCAGCGTGAAGCGCAGTTGGCGATCGTGAAGCTTGCCGCGGGGAAGTACAAGCGCCTGCTCGTCGAGTCGCGGCCTGAATTCGTCACGGAAGACCGAGTGCGCCCACTCCTTGGCAACGGGATTGTGCTCGAAATCGCCTTTGGCCTGGAAAGCGCGAACGACCGTGTCCTCGATGAGACGGTGAACAAGGGGAACACCGCCGACGAAAACCGCGAGGGCGCGCTCCGGGCGCGCGCGTACGGCGCGCGGGTGAAGAGCTACCTACTGCTGAAGCCGCCGTTCCTCACCGAGGCCGAATCGATCGACGACTGCGTCGAGGGGGCGGTTTTTGCGGCGCCCTTCTCGGACACGGTTTCCGTGAACCCGATGAACATCCACAAGGGCACGCTCGTCGAGCGCCTGTTCTACGATGGGGCCTATCGGCCGCCGTGGCTGTGGAGCGTCGTCGAGGTCATGACGCGCGCCATCCCCCGGATGGGGGGGGCCGCGCGGCTGATGAGCGCGCCCACGGGGGCCTCGACGCGCCGCGGTTCATCGAACTGCGGCAAGTGCGATGCGCAGGTGCTTGCCGCGATCGCCAAGGTCTCGGCCACGCAGGACCTATCGCACTTCAGGGAGCTCCGTTGTTCCTGCCGCGCGCGGTGGCGCTGGGAGTTCGAACTTGCCCCGCTCGCGCCCACGGCAGCGCCCCTATCATGATTAGCGTGGCCTAGAAGGGGGCCTTGGCGCCGCACGCGGCGCATACGACCTGGCGCTCGGGGTGCAGGAGGTAGGACACCTGCGTGGAGCTGCAGGTCGGGCAGCGGGCAGGAGGCTTCACGGGCCCAGCCGTCAGGCCAGGCGCGGGGGGCGGCTGAGGCGGGGCCCGAAGCGCCGGCGGTGGCTGAGAAGGAGGAGGGGCGGGCGCGTACGGCGGATAGGGGGCGTACGGCGTGTACGGCGCGTATGGGGTGTAGGCGGGGTAGGCCGTGGGTTGACCGTAGTATCCGAGCGGATATGCGGGGCTCGGCCAATTGTATCCGGGGGGCGGTTGGGGAGGCGGCTGCGGGGGGGCAGGAGGCACGCTCGCTTGTGCGGGCGCCGTGGGTCCCGATGACGCCGGAAGCGGCCCGTCGGCCTGCGCACTCGGAATCGACAAGGGGGCCCCTTCGGTGACCTTGGTCGGCGCCCATTCCGGGGTCGGCTCCGCGGGCTTGACCGACGCAGCGGCGGCCGCAGGGCTTGCTCCCATTCCTCCGTCATCGTCGTCGTCCTCTCGCCGGAACACGAGGATGACGCCCCACGCGGAGAGAGCAATCAGCCCGGCCGCGGCACCAAGCACAAGTGCGGTCACCCAGGCCGGCCGGGGGGGCGCAATGTAAGGGGGGATCACGACATCGGCGGTGGAGGTTGCGCGGTTGTTCGCCTCGTTCCCCTCGTCGACCCGGTCCCGGCCATCAAGTTGCGCGAGGATGGGGACGTGCTCCGACTCGATGAACGGCCCGAAGGTCAAGTTTACCGTAGTGGAAGCGCCCGGGCCGAGGCCGGGGACCGTCGCCTCCTTGGACGCCACGCCCGCGGCGACGACCACGGCAAACGGACCGGCGCCGGTGAGGCCTTCGTTCGTGATGTTCACGAATACCGTCAGCATTCGCGCGTCGCGCGGGCCGCCGGTGATCGGGTCCACGCCCGTGGCGTTCCCATATTCGAAGCGCAGGCTCGCGGCGGTGATCGCGAGGTCGGGCTTCACCGAGGCCGTCGTGTTGGTGCTCGCGTTGTACCAGAAGGCGACGAGGTTGTTCGCCACCTCGTTGGCCTCAAAGAGCGTGCCGCGGCCGGGGCCTTCCATGTCCGCACGGAGCACCACGAGGTGGACCCCGAGCGCCGACGCGAGCGAGAACGTGACCTGCGAGGGCCCCCCGGACGTGAGTTGCACGGTTTGGCGCGCGCCCTCCGCGCCGTCGACGATCAACCGGACGACCACGGGACCGGCCGGCCCGGCCTCAAGCGCGAGGGTCGCGGCGACCGTGAACACGGATGGGTACGGGGGGTTGGCGTCGGATAGGGTGAGCAGGCCGTCGAAGGCGATGTCGGGCAAGGAAGGATCGAGATACAGTGGGAACACGAGACCCGGGCCCCACGCCGTTACCGTTTCGTTGAAGGAGTCGACCCCATCGGAAAACTGGATGCGGTAGGTGGGGGCGGCGTCGAAGCGCCCGCCGGAGAAGCGGGGACCGGAAAGCGGCGGGCCCGTGGCGGTGCCGTCGGAGCCGGAAACGCCGGTGCCAAGCGCAGGCCCCGAGACCGGGAACACGGCCCACGAAACGCCCACGGCGAGCGCGCCGCCTGCTTCGTGGAATTCGAGGAGGGGACGGTACCGCGGGATCACCTCGGACCCTGGGGCCACATCGACGCGCGACCAGTCGATCGCGGTGTCGGTAAGCGTGAGTGTGGTGCGCTCCTCCACGAACAGGACACCCCCAATCGCGGGGGATGTGTCGAAGGACACGCGCGAAGCGTTGAGCCGCAGCATACCGGTGCTAAGCAGCGCACCCGTGAGCGTGGCGTCAGACCCCTTCATCCACAACGAGGTTGGGAAATCGAGCACCGCGAAGTTGGTCGCAAGGATGACCGAGGCTTCGGCCGCGAGGCCGAAATCCCCGACCGGCCCCCCGATGTCGCGCCCCGCCTCGATGATCACGCCGTCGAGGGTCACGGTGGAACCCCCCTGGGCGGACACGCCGATGTACTCGGCCGACAGGTTGGTCGAGCGGATGGTCACGGCCGCCCCGCCCGACGCGGCGACCGCGCTGCCGCCTCCCTGCGCGGTGATTGTGGAGTTTGTGAGCAGCACCGCCGACCCGACGGCGTCGAGCGCGGTCCCCTCCCCCACCATGGTCTGGACCACGAGCGTGAGGCTGGCGGTGCTTTGCGTAAGCAGGATCGCCCCGGTGATGCTGCAGGCCACGAGCGCGAGGTCCGCTTGCGACGCCTCGAGAAGGGGCCTCAGGTCAGGCCGCACGCGCAGCGACGCGTTGTCCGCCCGCAGGATTCCGCCGGCATCGAGGCGTATGGCGGGAGCGCCGAGGTCGCCCGGGACCTGCATGCCGGTGAGCGACCCGCCGTGCATCGTTAGCGTCGCGCCGCCCGTTACGGTGACGGAAAACCGCGAGGCGGCATCGGCCGACAGGTCGCTGACTTCCAGGTCGAGCCGGCTTCCCGAGCCTACCCAGATGCCGCCGTCCGTCGTGCCGTTTACGAAAAGGAGCGTGACATTGTAGAGCGTGAGCGCGGAGTTGTTGGCAACGATGATCCTTCCCGGGTGCAGGCCCGCAAGCGCGCCGTCGACCGTGATCGTGTCGTTCGAGAGGGTGACCGCCGAGCCGTCCTCCACGGTGATGGACGCGACGGTCGACGCCGCGCTCGCGCCACCGAGCGCGAGGACGGCAAACGCGAGGGCGCCGAGCGCGAAGGCAAAGCTCGCGATCGAACGGCGCGCGAGGGGCCATCCAGCGTCGCGGATGACTCGCACGGGGGGCCCGTTGCGGGCCGGCGAGATTAACCTTTGGCGGGAAGAAACGCTTCCGAAATCGTTGGGACGGCCACGTCGCCCACGCCGGGGGCGCAACGGACGGCTCCAAAGGGTTAAAATGGAAAACCAGGCTACCGCGGCCACCCGACGTGAGCCGTCGGATGCCGCCGTAGCTCAGTTGGTAGAGCGCTCGGCTGTTAACCGAACGGTCCGCGGTTCGAGTCCGCGCGGCGGCGCTGCACTTCTCTGGCCGCCGCAGAATCGGTGGCGGCCCCTCAGTTGGTAGAGCGTAAGGCTGCCAACCGAGGATGTGCCGCACCGGGTCCGCGGATCGGCGGCGCGCGGAATCCGCGCCCTGCGAACTTTCTTATACCGTGCGCCCCCCATCGAGCAACGGGAGGCGAGCGCAAGCTCGCCTAGGATGGGTGCGCTCACGTGGCGTTAGCACCGGAAGGCAGTTCGCCTGCTCTGGACCCGCGGTCGGTGACGATCGTCGCCGACCTCAAGCGCGAAGATATCGACGAGCTCATCTCGACCTTGGAATCGCTCGACGCGGTGGGGGGGCGGCACCTCAAAGTGTCGGTGCGCAACGGGTTCGAGATTGCGGGAATCCCGGAGGCGCTGTCACCTCGCATCGAATCCTTGCTGTCCGAACTCGGCGTGGAGCACTACACCCTCGAGAAGTCCCCCGTCCACGTTTCCGGGTGCCACCACCTGTTCGAATGTCCGCGTGACCTCGTCGGAACCGAAGCGGTCACGGCCAAACTCAGCCAGGTGGTGGACGAGAGCGGCACCTCGGGCGTGCTCCTCGACTCGGTGAACGGCCGCGTCGACCCCCGGTCGCGCCTGCGCGTCGCGGTGGCCGGGTGCACCTCCTGCTGCAACGCGCCGCAAGTCCAGGACTTCGGCGCGGTGGCGAAAGTCCACCCCAAAGCTACCGAAGCGGCCTGCGAGGACGGGTGCCGCAAATGCGTCGACATCTGCGAGGACAGCGCCGTCAAGCTGGCGGGAGGACGGCCGGTCATCGACGCCTCCCGCTGCACGGACTGCGGGCAGTGCGTCCGCGTGTGCCCCACGGGGGCGCTTGCGCCGGAGCGAAGCGGCTTCGAGATCTTCGAGGGGGGCCGCCTCGGCCGCGACCCGAAGGTCGGCGCGCGCGTGAAGGAGTGGGCGACCCTGGACGAGGTGGAAGCGCGCCTTTCGAAGGCGCTGAAGGACATTGCTTACTGCCTCGAACCTGCGGGGCCTTCGCTCGAGGTGAGGCCCGACAGCGTCGTCCCCGCCGGCCCGCTTCAACCCCTCGCGTCGGCGCAGGGGGCACATGTGCAGGTGCCCGAGCCGCCCCGCGTGCACCCCCGGCATTGAAGCGTTATATCCCACGGGCGCGGATGCACGCGGTCGCGGGGCCGTAGCTTAGCGGTGGAGCGGCCGGCTCATAACCGGTTGGTCAGAGGTTCGAATCCTCTCGGTCCCATCCCTCTCCCGGGCCTCGCGCCCCCAGGCGGAGCGCGGGGCGCTTCCTACCACGTGTGTGGTAAAAACCAATTCTTTATTACTTCAGTTTCGGTGCCAGCGAACGATGAGAGCCCTCGCGCCCGCGCTTACCGCCGCGCTTACCGCGCTCAAGGCAGGCAAGTTCGTCCTCGTCTACGATTCCGACACCCGCGAGCGCGAAACGGACTTCATCCTCCCGGCCGGCTCGGTGACGCCTGCTCACATCCGCACGATGCGCAAGGACGGCGGGGGCCTCGTGTTCCTCGCGGTCGACCACGCGATCCACGACCGCCTCGGCCTGCCGTACCTCCAGGACCTCTTCGCCGAGTCGGCCCCTCGGCACCCGGTGTTCGCGCACCTCGTTGCCAACGACATCGCGTACGACGCGCGCTCGGCCTTCTCGTTGTGGGTGAACCACCGCAAGACCTTCACCGGGATTACCGATGATGACCGCGCGCTTACGGCCCGGCGCTTTGCGGAGGTCGCGGGCGAGGCGATGAAACTGGAGAACGGCCACGCCCTCGAGTTGCTGGGGGCCGAGTTCCGCTCCCCGGGGCACGTGCCAATCTGCTCCGCGAGCGCGAAACCCCTCGAGACGCGCTTTGGCCACTCTGAACTCTCGGTCGCGCTCCTCAGGATGGCGGGCACCCTGCCCGTGGCGCTCGGCTGCGAGATGCTCGGGGACTCCGGAAAGGCCCTTTCGAAGGACGACGCGATCGCCTACGCGAAGGCCCATGGCCATCCTTTTTTAGAGGGCGCCACGATCGTGGAGGCTTGGAGAAGCCGCGCATGGTCCGCGTGATGGCGACGGGCGTTTTCGACCTCCTCCACCCTGGCCACCTGCATTTCCTCCAGTCCGCGAAAAACCTCGGGGACGAACTCGTCGTGGTGGTGGCCACCGATGCGACGGTACGCCGCCGGAAGCACGAACCTGTCACCCCCCAAGAGATGCGGCGGCAGATGGTCGCGGCGCTCAAGATGGTCGACCTCGCGATTGTGGGTCACGAGGACGACATCTACAAGACGGTCGAGGAGGTTCGGCCGGACATCATCGCGCTCGGCTACGATCAAAAATTTCGCGAGGACGAAATCCTTTCCGAACTTGCAAAGCGAGGGCTCCACGTCAAGATCGTGAGGCTCACCCAAGACGAAAGCGGGTTCGACCTCGACGGCACGCGGAAGATCATCGCCAGGGTGGAGCAGGGCATTTCATTCCAGAAGACGATGGATCGCGTGGAACAGAAGGCGGCTGAGGGGGGCGCGGAGCGTGGCGAGTCCAAGGACGAGGGCGAAGGCGCCTCGGCGCCCGCGGGTCGCACCCCGAAAGCGCGGCCGTAGCTTCAAGATCGGCGTGGCGGACACGACCTTCGCCCGGTATGACATGGCGGCGTCGGTGCTCGACGCGTGGCGCCAGATGGGGGCGAAGGTCGAGCCCGTCCGCTACACGGTCCCGGGGTTCAAGGACCTCCCCGTAGCCTGCAAGAAGTTGCTCGAGGAGCGCGGCTGCGCGGCGGTGATCGCGCTCGGGATGGCGGGCAGGGCGCCGATCGATGAGCTCTGCGCGCACGAAGCGTCCCAGGGCCTGCAGCAGGTGCAACTCGCGACGAACAAGCACGTGATCGAGTGCTTCGTCCACACCCCGGAGGCGCGCGACGAGCGCGACCTCGCCGCCCTCATGGATTCGAGGGCGCGCGAACACGCGGAAAACGTTTACCACCTGCTTGCCGACCCCAAACGCCTCGAGAGAGGCGCGGGCAAAGGGCTGCGCCAGGGCCGCGCCGACGAAGGCGCGGTTCGCCGCACGGGGAGGGCGGCGGCGGCCCCCATCAAGATCGCAATCGTGTGGTCGCGGTTCAATGGGAGCATCACGCGCGCGATGCTGAAGGAGGCCCGCGCGGAAGCTCGAAGGCGCGGGGCGCGGGTCGTGCGCGAGGTCGCGGTCGCGGGGGCCTTCGACATCCCGACCGCCGCGCGCGAGGTGCTGCGCTGGACGGACGCGGACGCCGTCGTGACTCTCGGGGCCGTCGTTAAGGGGGAGACCCTGCACGACGAGCTCGTGGCCCACCGGGCCGCCGACGGCCTGCTGCGGCTTGCCGCGGAGTTTGGCAAGCCGGTCGCGCTTGGCATCACGGGGCCGGGGATGACCTTTGAACAGGCGGTGGCGCGGATCCCCAACGCCCGCTTCACGGTCCGCGCCGCGCTTGCCCAAGTCGAGGCGCTTCGGCGCGCGAGGCGTGCGTGAGGAACCCTTTATCCGGCGCCGCAAGGATCGGCGCCGCTGCCCGAGTGCGGGGGTACCCGAGTGGTCAAAGGGGCAAGGCTTAGGACCTTGTGGCGCAGGCCTTCGCAGGTTCAAATCCTGTCCCCCGCACTTCCCCTCGCCCACGACCGGCGGGTGCCAACTCCGAGATTCGTAATTACGAAGTTCGAAAAAACCAGCGTGAAATTGCCCTTCCAACGCGAGGGTGGGACGCTTCCACGCCTCCCTTAAATACAAGGTCGCGGGCTTAACGGCCCAATCACGGGCCCGCGGCACGCGGGGTAACCGGCGACTTTGAACGACCAGGTGGGAGGTAAAAACCATGAAAGAAACCATGCGGTGCAAAAACTGCGGGGAGGACTGGGGAGGCGGAGTGTGCATCCATTGCGGGTGCGACCAATTCGTCGACGTCAGCCCTTTCTATGACAACGAAGTGCTGCGGCACTACCAGCAGCAGCGCAAAGCCGTTGAGTTGTAGCGCCAGACAGCCGTCGCTTTCCGCCCCCGAAGGGGGGCGGCTTTCCCTTTCATCCTCTATCGCGGAGGCGCCGTTTCCAGCCTTTCGGCCTGCTCCATCTCCAGCGCGTGCGCCGCTTTTCGGTAGGCACGCATTTCGAGTTTCGAGGCCAAGTTCATCAGGACCGCTGCCCCGATCATCACCCAAAGGGCAGGGCCGAAGCCCCACTGCAACGTGCCCTGGAGGGGCGTTCCGACCCCCGGGAACTCGAAGCTCGTGGACCCCCCGAGAGGCTGGGCTGAGACGGCGCGCGCGAGCGCATGCGCCTGGGTAGGCGCGCTTGCCGGCAAGAAAGAGGGCAGCATCGAGATGGCGATAAAGGTCGCGACGAGGGGGATGGCGATCATGATGCTGCTGCGCGCCAGCGTCGCGGCGCGCATCTTGCGCGTGCTGGATCGGATGATCTTGCGGATCTTGAAAAGCGCCGAAATGACGAAGATCACGGCGATCGGGAACCCGACCGAAGGGACGCCGAGGCCGAGGCCCGTCCGAAGATCCGGGTGCACATACAGCCCGCTGATGCCGTCGAACTGGATGATCGTGGTCATCTGAGGGTAGGCGGGCGGAACCTGCGCGGAGATCGTGTACCATGGCAGGAGAGACGCCGCGACGATGAGGGCGAAGCCCGCGATGCCGAGCCACACGCCAGGCGTCATCCCGGCGGCGGCGAGAAGGTGCCGCGCGCGCGGCGCTTCGGGATCCGCGGGGGCCACGGCGCCAAATGCCGGCGTGCTCCCCATAAGCGTTTGCGCGCTTCCCCCGACGGGTAGGTTCAAGTCGGCCCAGCGCGGTTAAGGCCGCGATGGCGGCCGACGAGCCCCTCGACGAGGTCGACGAGCGCGTGTGGGCCTACATCAGGGCGTACGACTTCGAGAAGTACGCATGGAACACCGAAGAGGCAGCGGCCGAACTTGGCATCGCCCCGACTCGGGTTTACCAAGCGCTCTCGCAGATTCAGAAAGTCAAGCGGCGCCAGATTTTCTTGCACTTCCGCGACGGCGGAATCCACATCCAAACTGAATGACGCCTGCGTTCCTCGCGTCGCGCCGGCAGGCCCGCTCAACCTTTAATATGGATGACCCGTTCCCGCAAACCAACATAGCGGGGTGGGGTAGCCAGGAAATCCCGATGGGCTCATAACGTGATGCTCCCGGGCGTCCGTGAGAGACCCATAGACCAGTGGTTCAAATCCACTCCCCGCTACTCCCTTTTCTTGCGCCGCCAAGACCAGGTCGGGTAACCCAGAAATCCCGACCCGTCGGGGGCGCGAAACGGGTCAAACTACCGGCAACGGCTTGGAGCACCACGAGCACTTCTGAATCGTCCCGAAGGAGAATTCCGGAGGCACCTTCACATTTTCGTAGGCGCATGCGGGGCACTTGATTTTCGCACCCAACACTCCCTGCATCGCCCCTTCCGTGGACGACAGCCGCCCCTCGGGGCTGCGGGTGGGGAGCGAGCCGAAACTCGTGTCCATGTCGAGAGGGTTTGGCCAATCCAGGGAAGCGTCGATGGATTTCGGAACCGCGGGCGGCGGAGCGTGCGCGCTCGGGTGTTGCGCGGGGGGGGCCGGGGGCGGGGGCGGCGGGACCGGCGGCGCTTGGGGTGCCGGCTTCTCCTTCCTGGCGGGCTTGGTCACGGTCACTTGGCGCCGGGGCGGCGCGACCGCTGGGGGGGGCAAGGCGGCCGGCGTCGGCGTCCGGGCGAGGCGTCGTTGGATCTCGAGGTCGATCGGGTTGCTGCACCGCGGGCACAGCACCGCCCGCTCGCGCTCGAAGTCCGACCTCGGGAGCGCGAGCTTCGTGCTGCACCAGGGGCAGTTGAATTCAATCTCCGAGGGGGGTGCGGCCATGAACACCACGGATACCAATGCGATTCGCGCCATTTGCCCGCGTCTCCCTACACGTCCATGTCTTCCGATTCCTCGTCCTCGTCGCCGCCGCCGTAGATTTCGCGCTTGTATTGCTTCGCCTCGGTCGACGCCTTATGGAGGAAAAACTTGCACCAATAAGAGGCCTTGAACATTTTTTCGTGGTAGTCGCAGTACCCGACTGTCGAAGCCATTTCGAGTTCTGGACGCGAGTCCCAATGAGCGCACGATTCGCAGCGCTCTTTTTGGTCCATCGTGGCTGAGTCTGGCCGAGCGTATATGTAGGTTGGCCGGGGGTTTGCCGGCCGCCTTTCCCGCTTGGAGGTTTCCGGGCGGTGCTTTCAAGATTCTCAACAACTTCCTTCAAGGCGGCCGAGAAGCCCCGATTCAACCGTGTTGCGGTCGAAGGGCCGCAGCTTTCCTCACCGCCACCGGAATCGAACCGCCAAAATGGGGCTCCCCGATGCCGTTGTGCGGGAGTCCGCAGAGACCCCTGGGGTATTTCGCCGAGCAAGAACCGCGCGGCGAAAAAATGCCGGACGCAAGGTTTTCATAGTCAAGCCGGTGGTGCAACGCCTGAGCCAGCCTAGTCGAAACGGACTCGCCGGATTACGTGGAGGATTTCCTTTGCGGATGAGGTTGGGCCGACTCGCCGCGCTCGGCCTGCTTGCCGCCGTCCTTGCCGCGCCGCAGGCCGGCGCCGCCGGCCCGGCCGGGTGGGGAACTGCCTCCAGCCTTGAGTCCAACCCCGACGGCGGGGCCCAGTCCCCCTCGATCGCCTTCGACGGGTCCGGCAATGCGTTTGCCGCCTGGTACCAAGCAGACGGGGTGCGGAACAACATCTGGGCCGCACGGTTCACGCCGGCCGGGGGATGGGGCGCGCCGCTCCTTCTCGAGACCGACAATGCGGGGGACGCCGTGCTCCCCGACATCGCGGCAAGCGCCGGGGGGGATGCCTTCGCGGTCTGGCGCCAGGCCGATGACGCGCGGACGAACATTTGGGCCGCACATTACGCGGCGGGGTCCGGCTGGGAGAACGCCACGCTGATCGAGTACGACGACCTGGGTTGGGCGCAGCACGCTCAGGTGGCCGCGGACGCATCGGGAAACGCAATCGCCGTGTGGTCGCAGGACGACGGCAATTTTACCACCATCTACTCCGCAAGGTACGCGGCCGGCGTGGGGTGGGGCGCGCCGGTGCTTGTTGAAACGGCGAACGGCGACGCGCAGGAACCGCACGTGGCGATCGACGGGGCCGGCGTCGGCTTTGCCGTCTGGAGCCAATTCGACGGGACGCGCACGAACGCCTGGACGGCGCGCTACGCGCCGGGTTCCGGATGGGGCGCGCCCGCGCTCCTCGAGCGCGAGGATTCCGGCTGGGCCCTTTCGCCAAAGGTCGAGGCAAACACCGCGGGCGACGCGATCACCGTGTGGTACCAGTCGGACGGCGCGCGCAACAACATCTGGGCGGCCCGATATCAACGGGGGCTCGGTTGGGGCGCCGCGACGCTCGTCGAGCGCAACGACACCGGTGATGCACTCGAGCCGAAAGGCGCGATCGACCCGTCGGGAAACGCGGTCGTTGTGTGGCACCACTACGACGGTACCCGCTTCAACATCTTTGGAAACCGGTATGTCGCGGGCGCAGGTTGGGGGTCTGCGGTCCTCCTCGAAGCGGAGAGCTCTGGCGACGCGGTGCTCCCCGACCTCGCGGCCGACGGCGCCGGCAACATGGTCGCCGTGTGGTACCAGCACGACGGCGCGCGCTACAACATCTGGGCGAACCGCTTCATCCCTGGGGCGGGCTGGGGCAGCGCCGCGCTGATCGAAACGGACGACGCGGGCAATGCCTTCAACCCCAAAGTGGCCGTGGACAGCGGCGGCAACGCGACCGCCATTTGGCACCAGTGGAACGGCGCGCGGTTCCAAATCGTCACGAACCGTTTCGGGGTGCCCACTCCGCCCTCGGCGCCGCTCGGGCTTTCCACAGCGGCCGGCGAAGGTCGCGTCGACCTCAGCTGGTCGGTGCCTGCCGACGACGGTGGCGCGAACCTGACCGGGTACAACGTGTACCGGGGCACCGCCCCGGGCGCCCTCGCGCTTCTCGCCTTCGTGGGCCCCGTGCTGAACTTCACCGACGCGGAAGTTCGAAACGGAGTCACCTACCTTTACCAAGTCACCGCGTTGAACGGATTCCGCGAGGGGGCCCGCTCGCCGGAAGCGAGCGCAACGCCGCTCGGCCCGCCCGCGCCGCCGTCAGCGGTCTTCGCGGCGCCCTCCAGCGGCACGGTGACCGTCACCTGGAGCGACCCCGCGGACAACGGCGGTCTTCCCGTCACGGGGTTTAGGATCTACCGCGCCGAAGAGGGCGCACCGCCCGCGCTCCTCGCGTCCCCCGCAGTCTCGGGCACGTACGAAGACGTCGCGGTTACGAACGGCCTGACCTACAACTACTCGCTCTCGGCCCTCAACGCGGCGGGCGAGGGCCTTCTGAGCGGCGCCGTCTCCGCGATGCCGGTGGGCCCGCCGCCGGCACCGCGCGCCGTCGCCGCAACGGCAGGTCCTGCGCGAGCGGCGCTCACGTGGCAGGTGCCCGTAAGTTCGGGCGGCGCCCCGATCAGCGGATACCACCTCTATCGGGCCGCCGCGGGAACGAATTTGACGCTCCTC
>Ga0247727_10007596_pt1 | contig 20542 bp, 18 predicted proteins | sample WisWelCaveWW1625_FD_202498 | JGI IMG/M metagenome (GOLD analysis project Ga0247727, IMG submission 202498) | Biofilm microbial communities from Wishing Well Cave, Virginia, United States - WW16-25 | ecosystem: Environmental > Aquatic > Deep subsurface > Groundwater > Cave microbial mat | place... | reverse complement strand
ATTTTCGGGAAACTCGATTTCAGCGCGGCGAAAGCGGCGGAAATTTTGCAGGCGGAGCGAATGCAGAATCATGCGGCAGTTTTACTCCCCGATTTCTTCACGTTCAGCTTCCATCAAATAACGCCAGCCTTCTTTCTCCAGCTCTTCGCGCGGCAAAGCCTCGCCGGCGTTCGCCGCCAGATAGCGCGAGAATTCGTCGCGCAGCGAACCGATGTGTCCGATGGCGCTTGCAGTTTGCGGTTCGTCCCGGTTGTCATTGGCGCGGGTGGTGGTCACATTTAATTGCCTTTCAAAATGAAAAGCCTCAGCAAAGAGTTGATCGATAGCGCCCAAATCAAGCTGCAAATAAGTGTCGCGCGGGAGATTTTGCAATTCGAGGGAGATCAGCGCGTCATGAATTTCGGCGCCGGCGTGATGCTCCAGCCCGCGCATAATTTCGAGCGGCGTCTTGCCGGCGCAATCAAGCGGCTGCAAGCGCCGCATCGGCCGCGAAGGAATCATCACGTATTCCCACGAGCGGCGTTCCAAATCGCCGCGAATGTAGCCGGAAGTGTAGCCCGCTTCGTTGAAACTCGTGCGCTCGGTCGAGCCGGAATAAAACGTGTGGTCGTTCATCGCGAGATGGCGATGGTAGTGGCCGAGGGCGATGTAGTCGAATTGAATTCCACGACGCGCCTCCGGATCTTCGAGAAATTGTTCGTTGAATTCGCCCATGCGCGTCTCGAGGGCGTCATCGCCTTTTGCCGCCCGCCAGCCGCCGTGCGCGACCAACATATTCCACGAAGCCGTCGCATCGATGTGCAATTCCGCGTAAGCCTTTTCAAGCTCCGCGCTCAGCGAGCAATGCGGCAAACAGTGAATGGCGCAGGATTTTCCGGAGGCGGGATGGCGGATGATGAATTTCTCGTAGCGGCCTTGATAGCAGGCCTGAACGTTCGGCAATACGCTGAGCGCTTCGAAAATATTTCCCAGGGCGCGAATGCGCGGCGTCGAGTGATTGCCGGCCACGACGACGAATGGAATGCTTGCTTCGGCCAATTGTGAAAGTCCTTCCAGCGCGACGGCGATGGCGCGATTGTTCGGCCGCGGCGATTGAAACAAATCGCCGGCGTGCACGACGAAATCTGGTTTCTCCGCGACGATGGCTTTGATCACGCGCCACCAGGCGTCGTAAAAATCCTGCTCGCGCCGATTCGCGCCGGAAACGGAGTCAACTTTGGAATAATCCGAATAACCCAGATGGGTATCGGCGAAATGAATGAATCGCATAAGAATATAGTTTACAAATTCCCGGCCCTAAAGTCAAGGTTGCCGCGGTTGCCGCGAAAGAAAAAATCTTATTGCATTTCCGCCGGGTTTTTTATATATTCATGGCAATACAGGTGTCCCGCGCGCGATAAAATTTGGCGCGCGGGAAGAATAGGGAATGCCGTGAAAAGCGGCGACTGCCCCGCAACTGTGAGCAGCATGGATTCATTGTCAAGTCACTCTCAATCGAGGGGAAGGCTTGACAAACACGGACGGAATGGACAAACGCGGACAAAGTTAGTGACGGTAAACGTCGGCGAGAGTCCATCAAGTTCGCGGTTTTAGAGGCTGCAAGTCAGGAGACCTGCCTGTGCGTTCAATCCATTTTCCCGATTTTAAAAAGTCGGGACTGGAGCCTTCGAGGGCAAGGTCAAGCGAGCTGTGAAGCGATTTCTTTCGCGCAGACATCGGCAACAGCCCCATTTCCTCGAAGCGGGGCTGTTTTGTTTTAGCTCCCTTCATCGAAATCATCCGCCTTTCCTCGGGGTTCCCATTTTCATTTTCCATCATTCACGGAGGAGATATGTCAAAACGATTTTTTTGTGGCGCCGCCGGTGTTTTGCTTTTGGCCAATTTGGCCGTGGCGCAAAATGGAAAAATCATTCGCGGCCAAATCACGGATTCGCAAACCGGCAAGCCCCTGCCCGGCGCCAACATTTTTGTCGTGCCCAACGGCAGCGGCGCGATCAGTGATGCCAAGGGCCGTTTCGGATTCAAAGCCTCCGGCGATGCTGCCGATTCCTTGCGCATCAGTTTCATGGGGTATCGTCCCTGCACGCTCGCGCTTGCTGAGATTCAGGATGAACTAAACATCACACTCGAAGCGACGACGCTGCTTTTTGCCGAAACCGTGGTGACGGCGACGCGACAATCCTCGGCGCGAGCCGGCGTGCCTTCGGCAACCGAGCTGGTTGAAATCAACTCGCCGCAAAATTTGGCGCTGCAAAATATTGGCGAAGCGCTTGCGCACTCGCAGTCGGTTTTTGTGAAAGAATACGGCAGCGTCAACGGCCTCAAAACGATCAACGTGCGCGGCGCGGGTGAGGGGCAGGTTTTGGTGCTCAGCGACGGCGTGCGCTTGAACAATCCGCAAAGCGGCAGCGTTGACGCGAGTTTGTTCTCGCTGGTCGGCATCGATAAAATCGAAATTTTGCGCGGCAATGCCTCGGCGCAATACGGCAGCGAGGCCATTGGCGGCGTGATTCATCTGCGCAGCTTGCAACCGGCGGCGGGGTTTTCCAGCGCAATTCAAACGGGCGGCGGCAGTTTCGGCGCGTTCAACAGCCGCGTCCAGCTTGGCTATGGCAGCGTCAAATGGCGCGGCGCGGTGACGCTGGATCGCCTGGTCAGCGACGGCGATTTTCCCATCGATGAGGCCGGACAACTCAAGCGGCAAAACAACGGCTCGCAGCGCCGCGAGATTTTTGCGCGCCTGTCGGGAGATCTGCGCGACGATCTCAGCGTGCAGCTTTTGCATCGCCGCAATCGCCTCGAGCAAGGCGTGCCGGGTTCTTTGTATTTTTTGAGTGACGACGCGCAGCAAAAGGATTCGAATCATTTCACCAGCGCTGCGCTTGAGTGGAATTTATCGCCGCTGTCGCAGCTCGCGGCGCAATACTCCGCCGACCGCCGCGATCAGCGCTATGATGATCCGGATCCCTTCTTTACGATTGCGAGCCGTCATCACGTGGCCTCTGATTTTGGCAGCTTGCAAAATCGCGCCAAATTGCATCAAACCTTCGATCTGCTGGTTGGCGGCGAGGTCGGCCATTATCGCCTCACCAGCACCGATCTCGGCAAGCCGGAGCGCACGCAGCGCAGCGCATTCCTGCAAGCGGAATGGCAGCCATTTCTCGGGACGCGGCCGGGCCGTTGGCAAATCAAAGTCATGCCTTCGCTGCGTTACGACGATTATTCCGACGCCGGCCATCGCACCAGTCCGAAGCTCGCGCTGGGGTTTAATCGCCAAAGCGCCACGCGGCTGCATGTGCACGGCAGCTTCGGGAAATCTTTTCGCGTGCCGAGCATGAATGATTTGTTTTGGCCGGCCGGGCCGTTTGTCGCGGGCAATCCGAGCTTGCTGCCGGAGCGCGGGCGTGAAGTCGAAGGCGGTGTGTTGTATGAATTTTCGGCCGCCGGAAATTGGCAGCTCGAGCTTGCCGGCTTCGATTCCAAAATTGAAGATTTGATCGTCTGGATCAGCGACGCCAATTTTCGCTATTCGCCGGTGAATTTGGAAGACGCCAAGATCAGCGGCGTCGAGATGAGCGCGGCCTGGCGCAGCAACGGCGACCGCTTCGGCTGGCGCGCGAATTACACCCGGCTTGCGGCGAAGAACGACGGCAACGATCCGAAAACCAGCGGCAAGGATTTGGTTTATCGCCCGGCCGGCAAGTTTGATTTACAAGCTGATTTTAATTTTCATTACGCAACGTTGAGCAGCAGTTTTCAATACGTTGGCAAGCGTTTTATTGCTGCGGACAACAGCAAATCGCTGCCGGCGTATCGCGTGACGAATTTTTCTCTCAGCCGACAAATTCATTTGGGCGACTTTAACACGCTGCTCCATGTCGAACTGCGAAATGTGTTTGACCAGCATTTCAGCATCATCGACGGCTATCCGCTGCCGGGACGGGAGTGGCGCGCGACGCTGCGATTGGGGATTTGAGGATTTTACATGTATCGAAAAGCCCCCGATTGGGGGCTTTTGTTTTTATGTAACCCTTCATCTTCGTCCAACCAAATAATGTGGAAATGATCTTTTGCCATTTCCTCGCATGTCGTTTTGATAGCAAGGAATTCATGACTGATTGATCGTGAAAAACGAAATTATCAACTTCTCTCCGTGGTTGGATTCAACAGCTTTTGGAGCCACTCGGCAATATCGGATATGCTCCGAGATTTGAGGTTTTCACCGCGAGATAGCCGAAGGTTTTCTTCAGCAACCGCGATGCAGAACTCAACGACATGATTTAGCGGCAGGGACTGGGGAAGAAGATAACCGCAACGCTCCAGAAAGTAAAGCGCCGCGGCGAGGGCGGTGCGTTTGGTTCCATCCATAAACGGATGGCTTTTAATCAGTGAGTGAAAAAGTGCAGCAGCTTTCAAATCGTAGGAGGTTATTATGGAAAGCTTAAGAAGAAAGTCAGAGTTATTCATATTTGTCCTGGCTTTATGTACCGGATTGTTCATTATCGTTCCTTATCAAGTGGATGCAGCCTTAAATGCCTGTTTATCAGTGGCTTGGTGTCCAGAGTGGGGTTGGTGCGTGTGCTCATGCGTGCAATTCCAAGACGAATGTTTTTGCTTTAGCTTTGATAACGGTTGCGCTGTATATGTTGGGGGCAGCTATGCTGCCTGCTGCATATGTTAAAAGTAGGTAGGAGTAACGTAAGGTTTAAATCACTTTAACGAGTCGCCCGGATAGATGACCCTCCGGGCGACTGTTATTTGTAGTAAACTGGATTTTTGTGTTTACCATACGGAGTGGAATTTATAGCACCGATCATTCCGAAGTCAATTTTTATATGGATTATCAAATGCATTTAACATTCGCATTCAAATTTCCGCCATTGTCAAAAAAAGAACGGAAAAGACGTGAAGAAATTGCCAAGAAATTCATTGGTCAATGGAGTATAACCTCTGACCTTCCCTTTGCTGGGAATTTTTCCATTCAAAGTGACGGGAAAAATTTTAAAGGTTCAATTGAATTCAGTAAAGAAACTATTTCTGGAGAAATCAAGGAGCTTGCTCAAATTGGTGTATCTGGTGAGAAAATTGTCTTCGGCATTACATGGAAACGACGCCATCAACGCAAACGCGATGGCAAAGGACTGGTCGCGAAAGAGCTGTCCGGCGATGCCATGCACATACGCCAGCGGCAGAAACACCGCAATGTTGGTCAATGTCGAGGCCGTTACTGGTGAAACCACCTCGCCCGTGCCATCGATAGTAGCTTGCAAAAGTGAATGGCCTTCGTCACGCAAGCGGAAAATATTTTCCAGCACCACAATCGAGTTGTCCATCAACATGCCGATGCCGAGCGCCAAGCCGACGACGATGATTTCTTGTTCAACCTGGCCGACCGCCAGCTCGATAAAATCCGGCCTGCGCGTCGATGATGGCCAGAGTGACTTGCGGGTATTCACGGCGCAGTTGTTCGATCACTTCATGAACGCGCTGGGTCACGGCGACGGTGTTGGTGCCGCTCTCTTTGGTGAGCAGCAGCCCAATCGCTTCCTTGCCATTATATCGCGTCAATCCGGTGCGCTCGCGAAAACCATCCGTGACCGTCGCCACTTCGCGGAGCGCCACGGTTCCGCCTTTGGGCAAAGAAATCGCCACGGCGCCGATTTCCGCCACCGTGGTAAATTCACCCAACGTGCGCAAACCGTAACGAAATTGGCCTTTGCGAATGGTGCCGCCGGGGCGATTGTCGCTGGCGGTTTTGAGAGCGCTTTCAACCGTCGCCAAATTTAACCCCAAAGCCGCGAGCCGCGTCATATTAACTTCGACCTGAATCTCACGCTCGAAGCCGCCGGTCACTGTCGCCAAAGCGATGCCGTCGATTTGCTCGAGCCGGCGCTTGAAAACTTGCCGTGATAATTCGCGCAGGCGATACAAATCTTCTCCCGCAACGGCGAGGGTCATGATGGGTTGCTCACGAGGATCCTGGCGCAAAATGGTCGGACGATCCGCCTGCGACGGCAATTGCCAGCGAATCTGATCGAGCTTTTCGCGCACTTGCAGCGCGGCAAAATCCATCTTCGTTCCCCAAAGAAATTCCAGCGTCACCACCGAAACGCCATCGCGTGAAAAAGAAGAAAGCCGCCGCAACCCACCAACGGTGCTCACCGCCTGCTCAATTGGCACGGAGATGCGTTCTTCAATTTCTCGCGGCCCGGCATCGCTGTAAGTGGTGTACACCACAAGCCGCGGAAAAGAAATATCCGGCAGCAAATCCACCGGCAAGCGCGCAAGTGAAACCACCCCGAGCATGATGATAGCAAGAAAGAGCATGGTCGTAGCAACCGGGCGTCGCGTGGTGAAGGTCGCGGGATTCATTTTTCTTCAATCCTCACAGGCGTATCATGTGCCATCGTGAAATGATTCGTCACGACAACGGGTTCGTTTGGCTGTAAATTAAAAGCCGAAGACAACACCTCAACCTCCTCCTCATTCTCCGCTCCGGTCTCCACATAGCACCATTTTGCCAATAACTTTCCATTCCCGCCTTCAATATCTTCGCTTCGCACAACAAACACGACCTTCCTCTGGTCGCGTAAAACAATCGCTTCTTTCGGCACAATCAGACGATTCGTGAGAAATTGGGATTCGATTTTCCCTTGCGCATACAAACCGGGAATAAGGCGATGATCTTGGTTCGCAATTGCGACAACGGCGCGGCGCACACGCTTCTCGACATCCACCAGGGGATTGATGGCGACGACTTTGCCTTTGAAAATTTCATTGGGGAACGCGGCAAACGTGGCGGCGTTGCGGCCCATCGTCACTTGCGGCGCTTCGCTTTCCAAAATTTCCACTTCGACGAGCATGGTGTCGAGATTGACCAGCGTCAAACATTCGGCGCCAGCGTTGAGCGGCTGGCCGACGCCGACTTTGAGATTGGCGACGATGCCGCTGAAGGGCGCGACGAGCCGCGTGCGCGCCAGATTCAACTCGGCGCGCTGCAAGCCGATCATGGCTTTGCTCAGCCCGCTTTTTGAAGCGATGAGGCGCTGCTTGTCTTCTTCGGCAAAAAGTTTGCCGCTTCGTACTCGCTTTGGTGCAGAAACAAATTTTCGTCGGAAATTTTGCCGGCGTGATGATCGCGCTCGGCCTCTCGAAAAGCTTTCTCCGCGCGGCGGGGATCAAGAAAATAGCCGATGGAGCTATCGACGCGGATGGTGGCATTCAACCGTTCCGCGCGCTGTTGGCCGAAGGCGATCATCGTTTGATTGAGCTGCTCGCGCGCCTCGGCCACGGCGAGACGATAATCGGCGTCGTTGATTTTCAGCAGCGCTTCATTTTTGCGCACGGCTTTGCCTTCAAACACCGGCAGCGAATCCACCACGCCGTTGACTTGCGCGGTGAGCGGCACTTGCCTGCTCGCGCGCGTGTAGCCGTTGGCCGTTAAACGCAGCACCAGCGTGCCTTGCCGCGCGTATTGCACTTTAACGGAGATGGGGCTTTCAGCCCCAAGATCGGGAGTATCGTTATTGTTTTCGGTTGAAGATGGTTGCGATGGCGCGAGAAAGTACCACGCGGCGGCCAAACCGGCAACCATAATTAATGAAACAACGAGATAAATTTTTTTGGACATAAAAGTCTCTCTCGAATTGTCCCAATCGTCATCGCCGGCCAAACGTATTTTCCCCAATACGCATGCAGGCGATGAGATAAAGATAGCAGAAGAAAAGTGCGAAGTCAAGAACGTTTTATCATTAGAAAAACTCTTGACAAAAAGACGCGGAAATATTAAATTGCGGGCATAAGGTTCGGGGCTGACCTTTAAATGTTGGAATGAAGAAGAGCAGTTGAGAGGCGTGAGCGGGAAAAATATGCCCTGCATACTCACAAAGTCACCATCTCTCTAAGTCTCTCCATCTCCCTTTCGCCCCTTTTCCCGCTTCCTGCCGTATTTCCTCCAAGCTCTTCAATCGCCCGATGTCCCGCCAATAATATTCATCCGTATGAAAGGCCAAAATTTTTTCGCCGGCGCCGGCGAGGCGCAAATAGGTTTGATTGATTGAGAACGCTCCCGTTTCGCTCATCTTGGAAAAAATTTCCGGCGAGATGAGGTGAATGCCGTTGAAGGCCAGGCGCGCGACATTTCCCTGCGACGTTCGCGCCAGCATTTTTTTGTTTTCTGCCACGGACTCCCATCCACAAAGCCTGTCACGTTCATCGAACAAAAAATATCGTCCGGTTTGGCGGGTTTGCACGGCCAGCGTTGCCAACGCCCCCTTTTCCGCGTGATAACGGTGCATTTCTTTCAAATCGATATTGCTCAACACGTCCACATTGTGCAGGAAAAACGCCTGGCCGTCGTCGAAAAAATCGGCGGCTTTTTTCAAACCGCCGCCGGTGTCCAACAATTCCGTTTCATGAGAAAATTCAATCCGAATGCCGAAATTTTCCCTGGCGCGAAGAAAGTCCACAATCATGTCGGCGAGATGAAAGACGTTGATGATGATTTCAGTGCAACCGGCTTTAATGAGCCGCTTTACGACAATCTCCAACACCGGCGCGCCGTTGATGTCGATCAACGCTTTGGGGCAAGTATCGGTGAGCGGCCGCAGCCGGCTTCCCACACCGGCGGCGAGAATCATGGCTTTCATTTTGTAAGCGGATTTAGCTGATTAAGCGGATAAAGCTTACGTTGTTGTTCAATTTGTATTTCAATATTCTTTGACATGTGGGTTTGGCCGCGATAAACGACCGGATACGTTTTTCCTTTTTCAAATGGGATATTCTCTCCGCTCAATCCGCTTACTAAATGATCGTGTCAGATGCTCTTTTTCTCCTGCTCGCGATGCCGCACTTCGACATTCACGTTGTTGAATTTTTTCCGCAAATGCTTCGCCAGCATGCCGGCGCAATAAACCGAGCGATGCTGCCCGCCGGTGCAGCCGAAAGCGATCAGCAGATCGGTGAAATTGCGGCTTTGATAGTTTTCCACCACCTGGTCGATCATGTCGCCAATGCGGCTTAGAAATTTCTGCACCGCCGGTTCTTTTTCGAGAAAAGCAATGACTTCCGCATCTTTGCCGGTGAGCTTCTCAAACGCAGCAAATTTGCCGGGATTCGGCAGGGCGCGGCAGTCGAAAACGAAACCGCCGCCGTGGCCTTTTTCATCGGCCGGCATGCCGCTGCGATACGAAAAGCTCTGAATGCGCACGTTCAGTTTCAGTTCGACTTCGCCAAATTGCCGCAATATTGAAGAGGTCACGAGCCGTTTGAAAACCTGCATCAACATTGGCAGCTCGACCGGCAACTCGACGGAACGCAATAAAACTTCGAGATTGCGGATGGCATACGGAACGCTTTGCAGAAAGTGGCTCTTTCTCTCGTAAAAACCGCGAAAGCCGTACGCGCCGAGCGCCTGCATGATGCGAATATAAACGTAGCCGTAATAATATCGCAGAAATTCGCCGCGGTCGATGGCCGCCGGTTTGGCGGCGGCCTCGAGATAGCGGTTGAGCAGCTCGTCACGGATTTCAAAAGGAAGGTCGGCTTTCGCATCGAACAGGAGGGAAGCCAGATCGTATTGCAGCGCGCCTTTGCGCCCGCCTTGATAGTCGATAAAATAGGGAGAACCGTTTTTGATCATGATATTGCGCGACTGAAAATCGCGATACAGAAAAAAATCGCGATCCGCCGCCAGCAAATACTCGATGAACCGGTCGAAATCATCTTCCAAATCCTGCTCGTTGAACGGAATTTGCGCCAGCTTGAGAAAATAGTATTTGAAATAATTCAAATCCCAGCGCATCGACTGCCGGTCGAAACTGGCGCGCGGGTAGCAAAGCCGGTAATCCAGCGTTTTGCCGGCCACGATTTGAAACTGCGGCAAAAGCCGCACGACCTGCGTGTAAATTTCGACAAGCTGCGGTGAAAACCCCTCGCGGGCGCGAATGTCGCTCAGCAGTTGGAACAAAGTCGTATCGCCGAGATCTTCTTCCAGGTAAAGGCCGTTGTCCAAATCTTCCGCGTAAATTTCGGGAACCGGCAATGCGGCGCGGCGAAAGTGTTTGGAGAAGCCGAGAAACGCGAGGTTCTCCTGCCGGTCCGAATTGGTGACGCCGATAACGCTGCGCTGCGCATGGCGCAAACGAAAAAGCTTGCGATCCGAGCCGCCGCCTTTCAAAGGCGCGACGGCCTCAACCGGCTCGCCGAAATGATTCTCGAAAAGTTCTTTGAGAAGGCCTTCCATAAATATCGTTGCTGCTTTCTGTTTATTGACGGCTTGAATCCAAGTCGTTTTTAATTTGTATACTCGTTGTCCGCTTGAATGGCCGGTGGCGTGAATTAAGCACAAAATAAATTAAGGCAAAAGCCTCTATTTTCCAATTAAAAAATGAAAGCCTGTGAGCGCAAGTTCGGCTTCACTTTTTTTCCCTAAAAAGTTGCATTCTGCGGGCTTGACACTCCTTGCTTCTTTGCTTAAATTTTAGTACGATAGATAATGAGACAACATCGTTGAGAAGGTAAAATCATGAAATGGTCCTGGAAAATCGGCGCCTTCGCCGGCATCGGCGTTTACATTCACGCCACGTTTTTGCTCATCATCGTCTGGGTCGGCTTGAGCTATTGGTGGGCCGGAAAAACGCTCGAAGCGACGCTGGCCGGCATCGGCTTCGTCTTGGCGCTCTTCGCTTGCGTGCTGCTCCATGAATTTGGGCATGCCCTTACCGCCAAGAAATACGGCATCAAAACGCGCGACATCACGTTGCTGCCGATTGGCGGCGTGGCGCGCTTGGAGCGCATGCCTGATGATCCCAAACAAGAATTGTGGGTGGCGCTGGCCGGCCCCGGCGTCAACGTCGTGATTGCGGTTGTGCTGTTTATTTGGCTGCAAATCACCGACGGCTTTGAGCCGCTCGGCAATTTGAGTTTGACTTCCGGTTCCTTCGTCGAGCGCTTGATGGTCGTCAATATTTCTCTTGTGCTGTTCAACCTCCTTCCCGCCTTTCCGATGGACGGCGGCCGCGTGCTGCGCGCGCTGCTTGCGACAAAAATGGAATACACCCGCGCGACACAAATTGCCGCCGGCATCGGCCAGGGCATGGCCTTTCTCTTCGGGCTGCTCGGCCTCTTCACCAATCCTTTTCTGCTGTTCATCGCGTTCTTTGTGTGGATCGGCGCGGCCCAGGAAGCGAGCATGACGCAAATGAAATCGGCTCTGGGCGGCATCCCGGTCAGCGGCGCGATGGTGACTGACTTTCAAACGCTTGCCCCGCAAGACCCGCTGTCGCATGCCATCGAGTTGATTCTCCGCGGCGCGCAACAGGATTTTCCGGTCGTCGAAGATCATCGCGTCGTCGGCATCTTGACGCGCAGCGATTTGCTGATGGCTCTCGCCAAGCAAAGCCAATACGCGCCGGTGGCCGAAGTGATGCGCCGTGAATTTCAAACTGCCGAAGCCGGTGAAATGCTGGAGAGCGCCTTCGCGCGTTTGCAAACGTGTAAATGCCGCACCCTGCCCGTCGTGCGCCGCGGCGAGCTGGTCGGCCTGGTCACGATGGAAAATGTCAGCGAGCTGCTCATGATTCAGGCGGCGTTGAGCGGAAAAAAAACTTATGCGATCAAAATTTGAAGAACGCGAAAAACCCAGCCGTTTCGGCTATCCCTTTTTTCGGCTCGGCATTATCGGCGGCGGGCAGTTGGGCCGCATGATGGCGAGCAAGGCCAAGCAAATGGGTTTTTTCGTCGCGGTGTTGGATCCGGCGCCCAATTCGCCGGCCGGGCAATTGGCCGACGTCGAAATCACCGGCGATTTTTACGATCCGCAAAAACTGCAAGAATTGGTTCAACTCAGCGAAATCGCGACCTATGATATCGAGCATATCGACGCGCCTTTTTTAAAACAACTGTCGAAATCGGGTTGCCGCATTCATCCCGCGCCGGAAATTCTGGAAACAATTCAGGACAAACTGAGGCAAAAGGAAATTTTCGCGCGTCACGGCATTCCGGCGCCGCGTTTTCAGCGCGCGGATAAAATCGACCTTGCGCTCTGCTCGCGTTTCGGTTTTCCGGCGGTGCAAAAGCTTCGTTTTGGCGGCTACGACGGCCGCGGTGTGAAGATTTTGCAGACGCCCGATGATATCGATTCCGCGCTGCCCGGCGAGTCGATGTTGGAAGAATATGTGGCGTTGGAAAAAGAGCTGGCCATGATGGTGGCGCGCAGCCTCAGCGGCGAAATAAAGTGTTACCCGGTGGTTGAAATGCAATTTGCCGCGCCGGGCAATATTTTGGATGTTCTCATTGCGCCGGCGCGAATCGATCAAGAAATTCAACGACAGGCGCAGGAAATCGGCGTTGCCTGCGTCCAAGCTTTGCAAGGCGTGGGCGTATTCGGCGTCGAGCTTTTTTTATCGAAACAAGGAAAATTGTTGGTGAATGAAATTGCGCCGCGGCCGCACAACTCCGGGCATTACACCATCGAGGCCTGCGCCACCAGCCAATTCGAGCAGCATCTGCGCGCGATCACCGGCTTGCCATTAGGCGCGACGCAGCTTTTGCAGCCCGCCGTGATGCTGAATCTTCTCGGCGAGCCGAATTTCTCCGGGCCGCCGGTGATCGAAGGCTGGCGCGAAACGTTGGCAATTCCGGGCTTGGCTTTTCATTGGTATGGCAAAGCCGAAACCCGGCCGCTGCGAAAAATGGGACACGTGACGATTATAAATGAGAACATTGAAGAAGCTCTGCAACAGGCGCGGCGGGTGAAAGAAATTTGCAAAATTAAAGCGTAGCGCGACTATAGCCGCAACCAAATTTTTCGAACATAGATAAATTGTAAGGCAAAACAATTCGTTAAAGTGCTACAAAAATTTTTGCCCACTGAAATGGAACTGCCACAGAAAAAACAATTCCAACGGATAGAAACGCAACGGACTGAAAAATTGTTTAATCAATTGCGTTGTTTCAATCCGTTGGGATTTTTTTTAAAAACTCTTTTGTGATTTAGCAATGAAAAATTTTCTTGTTTGGATGACACTCTCGGCGCTTTTCTTTTCCTGCAATCAAAAAGAATCGAAGCCGCACTATCGCATCGGCTTTTCGTTGGACACGCTGAAGGAAGAGCGCTGGCAGAGAGATCGCGACTATTTTGTTGCCGCGGCTGAAAAACTCGGCGCCGAGGTTTTGGTGCAATCGGCGAACACCGATGATGCGCGGCAGATCGCGCAATGCGAAAATCTGTTGAGCCAGGGCGTCGATGCGCTCGTCATCGTGCCGCACAACGGCAAAATCATGGCGTCCATCGTGGAATCGGCGCACAAGCAGGGAATCAAAGTGCTGGCCTACGATCGCATCATCAACGATTGCGATTTGGATTACTACATTTCTTTCGACAACATTCGCATCGGCGAAATGCAAGCCGAATATCTGGTCGAGCGCGTGCCGAAAGGGAATTACGTTTTAATCGGCGGCGCGCCGACGGATTACAATTCGATTTTGCTGCGGCAGGGCCAGATGAATATTTTGCAGCCGTATATCGACCGCGGCGACATCAAAATCGTGGCGGATCAATGGGCGATTGACTGGCTGCCGATCAACGCGTTGAAGCATGTTGAAAATGCGCTCACGGTGACGAACAACCGCGTCGACGCCATCGTCGTTTCCAACGATGGCACCGCCGGCGGGGCGATTCAAGCGTTGGAAGAGCAGCATCTCGCCGGCAAAGTTCTGGTGAGCGGCTTGGATGCCGACCTCGCCGCGTGCCAGCGCATTCTTGCCGGCACCCAAGCGATGACGGTTTACGGGCCGATTCGTCCTCTTGCCGAGAAAGCCGCGGAGATGGCGGTCAAAATGCGCAAGAACGAAACGATCTCAGAAGCGACGGAAACCGTGAACAACGGCAAAAAAGATGTTCCCGCAATTTTATTGCCGCCGATTACCATCGACCAAAATAATCTTTACGAAACCGTGATTAAAGACGGCTATCAGAAACTGGAAGAAGTTTATAAAAATGTGCCGAAGGAACGGTGGCCGGCAGCAGCCCAGACGGTCTCGTCCGGAAAAATGTGATGTTCGGTTGTGTGCGTTATCGAGAGAAGTCTTGCAGTGAGAGATTAAGTTAGGACTTTCGCTCTGCTTGTTGCCTGTCACGTTTCTCAAAGAATTTCGTCATTAAGATAATAACAATAAAACCACTGATTCCCATCAGCATGGCGACGACCATGGCTAAGCTAAAACGATCTTCAAACATATTTATTCCTCTTTCTTGAACTTTTGAGACCACCGGAATAGTAAATAGCGCATTGTTTTGTAAAAAGCAAATACAATTTCGACAAACTACTTGTCAAAATAGTAGGTATATTGCAGGAACCACGTCTTGCCTCGAAAACATTTTTAGAAATTCGTCACTTGACGAAAACCTTCCCCGGCGTGAAAGCGCTGGATGGCGTTTCGCTGTCGGTGCAGCGCGGGGAAATTCATGCGCTCTGCGGCGAGAACGGGGCGGGCAAATCCACCCTCATCAAAATTTTGAGCGGCGTTTATCCGCACGGCGCTTATTCCGGAGAGATTTTGCTGGAGGGAAAGCCCGTGCATTTCCGCAACATCCGCGAGGCCGAGCAGGCCGGAATCGCCGTTATCTATCAAGAGCTGGCCCTGGTCAAGGAAATGACCATCGGTGAAAATATTTTTCTCGGCCAGGAACCGAAAAAGTGGGGGCTGGTGGATTGGAACACGCTTTATTTTCGCGCCGGCCAATTGTTGGAAGAGCTGGGATTGCATCTCAATCCGCGCACGCCGATCAAAAACCTCGGCATCGGCCAGCAGCAGCTCGCGGAAATTGCCAAAGCCTTGAGCAAAAACGCGCGCTTGTTGATTTTGGATGAACCTTCCGCGGCGCTCACCGAGAACGAAGTGAAAATTCTCCTGCGCCTGCTGCACCAATTGCGCGAACGCGGTGTGACGTGCATTTATATCTCGCATAAAATCGGCGAAGTCTTGTCAATCGCCGACCGCGTCACCGTGCTGCGCGACGGCAAAAGCGTCGGCACCGCGACAATCAAAGAGCTTGACGAACACAGGTTGGTTGCAATGATGGTTGGCCGCGAGCTTTCGGATTTCTATCCTTTCGAGCCCTCGCAGCCAAGTGAAACTGTTTTGGAAATTAACGGCCTCACGCTTTACGAGCCAGGAAACGATCGTCGTGTCGTCAAAAGCGCCTCGTTCCAAATTCGCCGCGGCGAGATTCTCGGCATCTCCGGCCTGATGGGCGCCGGACGCACCGAGTTGCTGATGGGCATCTTCGGCGTTTGGCCCGGCCGCCGCGAGGGCAAAATTTTTTTGAATAACCAGGCTTTGCAAATCCGGCAGCCGCAGGACGCCATACGCGCCGGACTTGGCCTGATGAGCGAAGATCGCAAACGCTTCGGCCTGGTTTTGCAGCACAGCGTCGCGAAGAACATCACGCTCGCCAACCTGCGCAAAATTGCGCCGAAAAATATTTTGGATGAAAACTTCGAAGGGCGGTTCAGCAATCGCCTTGTTGAAGAACTCGGCATTCGTGCGCCTTCGATTCATCACGAGGTGAATACGCTTTCCGGCGGCAATCAACAAAAAGTCGTGCTGGCCAAATGGCTGCTCACCGAGCCGGCCGTCCTATTCCTCGACGAGCCGACGCGCGGCATCGACGTCGGCGCGAAGTTTGAGATTTATCAAATCATGAACCAACTGGTGCGCGACGGCGTCGCCGTGGTGATGGTTTCATCGGAGCTTCCCGAAATTCTAGTATGAGCCATCGCATTCTCGTTTTACACGAAGGCGAGATCACCGGCGAGTTTTCATGCGAAGAAGCCACGCCGGAGAAAATCATGCTGGCCGCGACCGGGCAAAGTCCGATGGTCGAGAATCAGTAAAGAAAACTGGATGACAATTCAGTTGCGGGCAGTTATTCAAAATTTTTCCCCTTGCATTTGCTCGCCCGGCTTTTTATACTATAGCCACAAACGTTTTGAAGATTGAATATGGAAACAACCGACCGCTTGTGGGAACTAGAGCGCCAGGTCTTTCAGCTCGGCACGTTGTATGAAGTGGCGCAAACCTTGACGGCTTGCCGCAACCGGGAAAGTATTTATGCCGGCGTGTCGGCGATTTTGGCGGGAACGTTTGGCGCCGGACACGCGGCGGCGTTCTCGCGCGATCGCGAGACCAATCGCTGGCGCTGCCTCGTGAGCCGCGGCGAGCAGACCGTCGAAGCCATCAATGCGCGCCTGCAAGAGACAGGCGCCCACAATCTCGAGCAAATCAGCCGCTTTCTCCTGCCGCTTTTTGCCGCGCCAAACGAGAGCTTTGTGGCCTCGGTGCCGCTGAGCATTCAAGAGCAAGCCGCCGGCGCTTTTTTTCTGGGGCCGAAACTTTCCGGCGAGCCGTATCGCGAGGCAGATTTCGACTTGCTGAATGCCGTCGCCAGTTACACGGCCGCAGCTTTGGAAAATCTCCAGCTCTACGAAGCCCTCAAGGAGGCGCAGGAAAAACTGCGTTTGGAAAATCTGGCGCTGCGCGAAGCCGTGAAAAAAGAGTTTGCCGCCGACGCCATTCTCGGACAAAGCGCGGCGATTCAAAAAGTCTTGAATCAACTGCGCAATTTTGCCAAAAGCGAAGCCAACGTTCTGATTTACGGTGAAACCGGCACGGGAAAGGAGCTGGTCGCGCGCGCGATTCATTATAATTCCAAACGCGCCGACGGCCCGTTTCTCGGCATCAATTGCACCGCGATTCCGGAAAATCTCGTGGAAACCGAATTTTTCGGCATCGAGCCGGGAACGGCGACGGGCGTCAAAAAACGCATCGGGCTTTTCGAGCAAGCCAACGGCGGGACATTGTTCATCGACGAAGTCGGCGACATGCCCCCGAACATGCAGGCGAAATTGCTGCGGGCCTTGCAGGAACGCTCGCTGCGGCGCGTCGGCGGCGACCGTGAAATCGCGGTGGATGTGCGCGTCGTGGCCGCCACCAACAAGAGCTTGAACCATGCGATTCGCGACAATCGCTTTCGCGAGGATCTTTATTATCGCCTCGCCGTTTTGGAATTGCACATTCCGCCGCTGCGCGAGCGCCGGGAAGATGTTGCCCTGATGGCAAAAAATTTTCTCGTGCAGTTTGAAAAACGCGTCGGCCGGCGCATGGCCGGACTCTCGCCCGAGCTTATTCGCGCGCTGGAAGCGTACGATTGGCCGGGCAATGTGCGCGAGCTGGAAAACGAAATCGAGCGCCTGGTGACGCTGGCGGAAGACGGGCAGGTTTTGCAGCCCGAACACTTATCCGCAAAATTCGCGCGGCCAAGAGAGACAAAGCCGGTTGAGGCGAAGAAAGCATTTGCCAAATTGCGCGACGCCATTAACGATTTGGAAAAACAGATGATCGCCGAGGCGCTTGAAAAATTTCACGGCAACAAGAGCCAGATGGCGCGGGTGCTCGGACTCAGCCGTCTCGGCTTGCAACGTAAAATGGAGCGTCTCGGTCTTTTGGGAAAAGCGGAAGCCTCATGACTCTGCGCGCCAAATTAATCCTGATGGCCCTGCTCGAAATCATCTTGACGGTTTCGATCGTCGGCGCCGTCATTTACCGTGAATCGCGAAAGGAAATCGAGACGCTCGCGCGCGATCTGATCCGGGCGCGGACGGAATTTGCCTACGCACTTTGCGAACGCTACGACGAGCCGGATCATCAAGCCACGGCGGAATTGAAGGATGAAATTCGCAAGGTTCGCATTGCCGCCGACGGCTACATCGCGGTGATTCAAAATGCGCCCGCCGAACAAAAAGGCGTGCTGGTCATTCATCCGATCGATGAAGGAAGAAATATCAACACGCCCGAATTTCCGCACATTCAGGAAATCATCCAAAGCATCGACGCGGCCGGGCAAAGCGATCGTTACGCCGGGTACAAAGATTTCATCCAAACCACGGAAGCGCGCGGCCGCCAGGGCGAGAAAAAAATCGGCTATTACATGTATTATAAACCGTGGGACTGGATTCTGCTTTCGACCGCTTATGAAAGCGATATTTTTGGCCGCGCCGATGCGGTGAAAGGGCGGACGATTATTGCGATTGCCTTCATCGGCCTGGCGGCGATTTTTTTAGTGACGTTGTCGATACGAAAAATGTTCGGCCCGCTGCGCCAGCTCACCGAATTGACCCACAAGGTCGCCGAGGGCAATCTGGACGCCAGCATCGTCGTCGAATCCAAGGATGAAATCGGCGCGCTGGCGCGATCATTCAATTTCATGCTGCGCTCGCTCAAACAAAATTTGCGCATTTCGCAGGAGTTCGACATCGCCCGGCGCATGCAATCCGAAATGCTGCCCAAAACCGCGCCGCAAATTCCCGGCTTGCGCATCGAAGCCTGCTCGCTGCCGGCGACCGAAGTGGGCGGCGATTTCTACGATTTTCTGCCGCTCGACGGCAACCGCCTGGGCATCGTCATCGGCGACGTTTCGGGCAAGGGCGTTTCCGGCGCGATGGTGATGACCGGCGCGCTCTCGGCGATTCGCTTTGCCGCTGAAGAAAATCAAACCACCAATGAGATTTTGCAACGAAGCAACCGCCGCCTGGTGAATGATATTCAAGTCAACATGTTTGTGGCGGTTTTTTGCGGCATTTTAGATCTGGAAAAAAATGTTTTATACTACTCGAACGCCGGGCAGACCATGCCGATGCTGTGCCGCCAGGGCCGCGTCGGCTTTCTCCCGCAATCTGAAAATGGCGACCGCTTTCCGCTCGGCATTCGCCCGCAGGTAAAATTCGAACAGATGCAAATCGCGCTGCAGCCGGACGATTTGCTGGTCTTTTACACCGACGGTATTGTCGATATGGTGAATGGCGCGGTCGAGCCGTTTGGCTTCGAACGTTTGCAGGAGTCGATTAAGAAACACGCGAACTCTTCGTTGCACGATTTGCCGCAAAGGCTCATCGCCGACGCCGAAGCCTATACCGGCGTGAAGGATCATATCGACGATCTGACGCTGATGGTCGTGAAGGTTGACGAATTAAATGCGCCGTTGAAAAGTGAATCAATGGTTTCCGATAAAGCCGTTCAAGACGACGAAACACCGGGCGAAGTTCGCCTGTCGCTGCCGTCGTGCCTCGGTTACGAGCGCATGGCGATGGATGCCGCCGCCGCGATGGCGAGAATGATGGGCTTCTCCGCCGAGCGCATTGAAGATTTGCGCACCGCCGTTTCCGAAACGTGCATCAACGCCATCGAGCACGGCAACAAGCTCAATGCGGCCAGCCGCGTCGATGTGCTGATTCGCTCGAACCCGCAAGCTTTGACGGTGCAAGTTTTTGATAACGGCCCCGGCTTTGCAAGCGCCACACAGGCCGTCCCGCAATTGGAGAAAAAAATCCGCGGCGAAGACGACCCTCGCGGCTGGGGATTGTTTCTGGTTGAAAAGCTCGTCGATCAGGTTGAATTCAAAACCATGCCGAAGCTTGGGCATGTGACAACGTTAATGATGAAATTGGCATAACCCCGTGAAGCCGAACTTTTGCCAGTCCCGATGGCACAACTTTGCGACTCCGGTTTGCGAGAGTCCGGCTTCGCCATCACAGCGAGAGGAAAAGCGTGGAAGAAATTCAAGTCACTCTTCGTCTTGAAGAAAAACTGGCCGTCGTCGATTTATCCGGCGACGTGACCAGTTTGGCCGAGAAAAAATTGCTGGCGGCATATGACAAAGCCGTGGCACAAAAAGCGAAGTGCATCATTTTCAATTTCAGCAGCGTCAACTACATCAACTCCGCCGGCATGTCGGTGATGATTACGCTGTTGACACGCTCGCAGAATCAGGGCGTGACGCTCAGAGCTTTTGGGTTGTCGTCGCATTTTCAAAAAATTTTCGACATGGTGGGGCTTTTGAAATATATTCCGCATTTTGACAACGAGAACGAAGCCCGCGCCAGTTGCGGGTGAAAAGCGCGCTTGCTCAACTCAGCATCTTACTCTTACTCCTACTCTTACTCTTTTTTAAAAGCTCTTAAAAGCGAGCAAGATGACGAGTAAGAGTAAGAGCAGGAGTAGGAGATTAAATGCAATCTTTTTATGATCGAATATCATCTGCGCCTCATGCATCGTGACGATTTGCCGGCGGTGAATCGGATTCTCTCCAAAGCCTTTACGGCGGCGCGCATTGCCGATGGTTTTAAAACCACCCACGTGCCGCTGTGCCGGCTTTCATTTTTAGAAATGTATCTTGCCGCGTTTCCCAACGGCTGCTTCGTGCTCGAGAATGAAGCCGGTCTTGTCGGTTATGCGTTTTCTCGATTGTGGGGCGAAGTCGCGTGGATTGGGCCGGTGAGCGTGATACCGGCGCATCAAGGCAAAAAGCTCGGGCAACAACTCATGGTGAAAGCCATTGAGACGTTGCAGCGCGCCGGCGCCCGTGTGATCGGTTTGGAAACCATGCCGCGCAGCGTTCATAATATCGGTTTCTACACCAAACTCGGATTCTTGCCGCAAAATCTAACTGCCGACTTGATTCTGCCGTTGCCGCGACATCCCG
>Ga0247727_10007595_pt1 | contig 20545 bp, 22 predicted proteins | sample WisWelCaveWW1625_FD_202498 | JGI IMG/M metagenome (GOLD analysis project Ga0247727, IMG submission 202498) | Biofilm microbial communities from Wishing Well Cave, Virginia, United States - WW16-25 | ecosystem: Environmental > Aquatic > Deep subsurface > Groundwater > Cave microbial mat | place... | reverse complement strand
AAGGTCAGCGATGCCGAGATGAAGCGTCTCAACATCACCGGCGACACCTTCCATCCTGACTGGAACTACACCGTCAGACCACGACGCCCGCAGAAATCGTAGCGGTTATTGTTCAGGGTATCCTAAGAGGGAAATATCTGGTCGGCGCCGACGGCGCCCATAGCAAAGTGCGCGAGCTGCTGGACATCCCCTTCGATGGCCGCGGCGTTTTCTCCAACAGTATCACGATCTACTTCCGCGCCGACCTCACCCGCCAGCTGCTGGGCAAGCCGCTGAGCGTCATCTACATCAACAATCCCGCGCTCGGCGGCTTCTTCCGGATGGAGAAGAACTGCACGACAGGCTTCCTGGTGGTGAATACGGTCGGCGATCCCAAGCTCAATCCGCGCGCTGCCGCCGATGCGGCCGCCGACATCAGCGAGAAGCGGCTGATCGAGCTGGTTCGCGCAGGCGCGGGCATACCTGATTTGGCCGTGAAGATCGATGGCATCGCGCGCTGGCGTGCCACCTCCGACGTGGCGCGCCGGTTCCAGGACGGGCGCGTCTTCCTCGCCGGCGACGCCGCCCACCTGATGCCGCCGAACGGCGGTTTCGGCGGCAACACCGGCATTCACGACGCCCATAATCTGGCGTGGAAGCTGGCGCTGGTGCTCAAGGGCGTGGCCGGCCCGAAGCTGCTGGATACCTATGAAGTCGAGCGCAAGCCCGTCTCCAAGTTCACGGTCGAGCAGGCCTACACACGCTACGTCACGCGCACGGCGACCTATCTCGGGGCTCGCGACTTTCAGGCGCCGGCGCATGATTTCAACATCGAGCTCGGCTACCTCTACCGCTCGCCTGCCATCGTGGCTGAGAACGGCGAGGACAAGGGCCACGACGATCCGCGCCTCACGTTCGGCCGGCCCGGTTCCCGCGCCCCGCACGTCTGGCTGAACCGCGCTGGCCACAAGGCGTCAACGATTGATTTGTTTGGCCGTTCGTTCGTTCTGCTCACGACTTTCGAGGGGGCGCCGTGGTGTGCGGCCGCCCGCGCGGCGGCCAGCCGGTTCAAGGGGCTCGACCTGGAGACCCTGTGCGTAGGCACGGCTCCGCTGCGCGACCCCGACCTGCGCTTTGCCGAGGCCTACGGCCTGTCCGGCGCCGGGGCAGTGCTGGTCCGCCCGGACGGCTTCATCGCATGGCGGGCGAAGTCTCTCGCCAACGACGCCGAGGCGGCGCTCGTGCGCACGTTCGACGCGCTCTTGATGAGTCCCAACGCCAGCGTGCGTTTGCCCTCGGCCAGGCATTGAGGCCTCCCACCTAATCCAGCTCCGTCCCATCCATGCCGGAGTTCTTGCGCACCCTGCGCATCATGTCGCGCACCAGCGAACCGGCGGTGGCGGGGTCATCGACCTGGGGCACCTCCGCGCCGCGGCGCCAGCCCTCGCACACGGCGAGCCGGCCGACGCCGGCCTGGATCACCCGGCCGGTGATGTCCTGGGCCTCCTCGCTCGCCAGGTAGACCACGATCGGCGACACCCATTTCGGGTCACGCATGGCGCGCTGCTCGGGCGTGAGCTGGCGCAGCCCCTCCGTCATGCGGGTCTGGGCCGAGGGCGAGAGCGCATTGACGGTGACGCCGTAGCGCGCCAGCTCGCGCGCGGCGATGAGCGTGAAGGCCGCAATGCCGGCCTTGGCCGCCCCGTAGTTGGTCTGGCCGACGTTGCCGTAGATGCCGGACGTCGAGGTCGTGGTGATGATGCGGCCCTTGGCCGGCCCGCCGATCTTCTTGCTCTGATCGCGCCAGTACACCGCCGCGTGGCGCGAGGGCGCGAACGTGCCCTTCAGGTGCACCTTGATGACGGCGTCCCACTCGTCCTCGTCCATATTGGTGAGCATGCGGTCGCGCAGGATGCCGGCGTTGTTGATGACGACATCGAGCTTGCCGAAGGTCTTGACCGCCCCGTCGATCATGGCCTTGGCGCCGGTCCAGTCGCTGACGTCGTTGCCGTCGGCGACGGCCTCGCCCCCACCCTTGCGGATCAGGTCGACCACCTCATGGCCCGGCGAGGCGTCCTGGCCGGCCCCGTGCAGGTCGGCGCCCACGTCGTTGACCACCACCTTGGCGCCATGGGCAGCCAGCAGCAGCGCGTGCTGGCGGCCGAGCCCCCGGCCGGCGCCCGTAACGATCGCAACCCGTCCCTCACATAAGCGGCTCATTGGCTACTCCCCCGGTTTGGTGCGTCCTCTCATGCAGGGAGTTTGTTTCGTGCCGCGATCTCGCGCAAGATGGGACCAAGCGGCGGCAGGCCTTTTCATGAATGAGACCGCTGATCTGTTAGGCGAACAGGGAGCGAAGCGATGAAGCTGGGCCTGCATTTGGGCTATTCCGGCGCGGAGCTGGACGTGCCCGTCGAGCTCGTGCAGCGCGCCGAGGCGCTGGGCTACGACTCGGTTTGGACCGCGGAGGCCTACGGCTCGGATGCGGTGACGCCGCTTGCCTTCCTTGCGGGCAAGACGCAGCACATCAAGCTCGGCACCGCCATCATGCAGCTGGCGGGGCGCACGCCGGCCAACTGCGCCATGTCGGCTGCCACCGTCGACGCGCTCGCCGGCGGCGGCCGCTTCATCGCCGGCATCGGCGTCTCGGGTCCCCAGATCGTGGAAGGCTGGTACGGCCAGCCCTGGGGCAAGCCCTATTGGCGCATCAAGGACTACGTCGAGATCATGCGCAAGATCTTCGCCCGCGAAGCCCCGGTCGCCCACGAGGGCCGCGAGATCAGCCTGCCCTATACCGGCCCGGGTGCCTTGGGGCTAGGCAAGCCGCTGAAATCGATCCTGCATATGCGGCCCGACATCCCGATCTATCTCGGCACCGGCAACGAGGCGACCGTGAAGCTGACAGCTGAGATCGCCGACGGCTGGCTGCCGCTCGGTTTCGCGCCGGGCTCCATGCCGGAATACCGGCCGTGGCTGGAGGAGGGCTTCCGCCGCACCGGCGGGGCCAGGGGCCTCCACAACTTCGAAATCCAGGGCTCCACCCACGTCATCGTCGGCGACGACGTCAAGGCCGCGCTCGCCACGCTCAAGCCCGAGGTGGCGCTCTACGTCGGCGGCATGGGCCATCGCGACAAGAATTTCCACAAGGACATCATGATCCGGCGCGGCTTCAAGGAAGCCGCCGACCGCATCCAGGAGCTCTACCTGGCCCACCGCAAGGACGAGGCCATTGCCGCCGTGCCGGACGAGTGGGTGGACGCCAAGTCGCTGGTGGGGCCGCCGGCCCGCATCAGGCAGCGCTACCGTGCGTGGGAGGAGTCGGGCCTCACCGGGCTCACCGTCCGCGCCAAGGATCAGCAGGCTGTCGAGGTGATGGCCGAGGCGGCGCGGCTCAACCGGCGCTGACAGGCAACGCAACTGGCCACGAGCTGGGCCCTCGCATACACTGAGCGCAAAGGGGCTTGAACGAGAAGAGAGGGAGGAACCGATGCGCAACGCGGGCCGATCGTTGCTCAAGGCCTTGGGCATGCTGCTTGCGCTGACGACGGCGGCGGCCGCGCAGGACTACCCGACCAAGCCGCTGCGGCTCATCATTCCGTTCCCCCCGGGCGGCAGCAACGACGTGGTCGGGCGCATGATTGCGACCCAGCTCGGCGAGCGGCTCGGCAAGCAGGTGGTCGTCGACAATCGCGGCGGCGCCGGCGGCGTGCTCGGCACGGAGGTCGCGGCGAATTCCGCGCCCGATGGCTACACGCTTCTCGTCATCTCGTTGGCGCATACCGTCAACCCCGGACTCTACAAGCTGAAATACGATCCGATAAAATCGTTCGTACCCGTCGCCATGCTCGGGTCGGGCGCCAACGTGCTGAGCGTCCATCCGTCAGTCCCGGTCAACTCGGTGCAGGAGCTCCTTGCGCTTGCCAAGCAGAAGCCCGGAGAGCTCAACTACGCGTCCGCGGGAGCCGGCAGCTTCCAGCATCTGGGCTCCGAGCTCTTCAAGCTCATGGCCGGTGTCAATTTCGTGCACGTGCCGTTCAAGGGTGGCGGACCAGCGATGATCGATGTGGTCGGCGGTCACAGCCAGGTTCTGTTCAGCTCGCTGATTCAGACCATGCCCCACATCCGTTCGGGCAAGCTCAAGGCGCTCGGTACCGGCGGGGTCAAGCGGGCAGCCGTCCTGCCCGATGTTCCCACCATCGCCGAGGCCGGGGTGCCCGGTTACGAGATGGCCAACTGGTGGGGCATCGTCGCACCCGCCGGCACGCCGCAGGCCATCGTCGACAAGCTCTCCAAGGAGCTCGCCTCCGTCCTCTCCTCGCCCCAAACGCAGAAGCAATTCGACGCGGAAGGCGCCGAGGTGGTGCAGAAGAGCCCGACCGAGTTCGGAGCCTTCATCGAGGCCGAGCTCGTGAAGTGGCAAAGGGTCGTCAAAGAGGCCAACATCAAGGCGGAGTAGGCCGCGCGCGTCCGCCGGCCGGGGAAAGAACGCCCATCCCAGGGAGCGGGTCGCGATGAAACTGGAGTTTCTCGACAGCAAGGATTTCTGGGCCGGCATCGCCCTGATCGCGACCGGCGCCCTGGCCGTGCTCATTGCCCGCGACTATCCGTTCGGCACGGTGGTGCGCATGGGGGCGGGATATTTTCCAACCGTCTTGGGCGGGCTGCTGGTGCTGTTTGGTGTCTACGTGCTGGCAAAGGGGCTGCGCAGCGTCGAAAAAGTCGAGGCCGGCTGGTCGCTGCGCGCCATGATCGTGCTGCCGCTGTCTCTCGTGCTGTTCGGCTTCCTGATGGATCGCGCGGGGTTCGTGCCGGCGCTGGTCGTCCTCATCTTCGGATCGGCGGCGGCTGGCAGGGAGTTCAGGCTGGTCGAGATCGTGCTTCTCACCGCCTTGCTGGTCGCCCTTTCGGTGGCGGTGTTCGTCTGGGGTCTCGGGCTGCCCTATCCGCTGTTCGTTGGGCTCTGACGGCGCCTATGGACCTCTTCAACAGCCTCATCTTCGGCTTCAGCGTCGCCTTCACGCTGCAAAACCTGCTCTACTGTTTCGTCGGCGTGCTCGTCGGCACGCTGATCGGCGTGCTGCCGGGCATCGGTCCGCTGGCCACCATCTCGATGCTGCTGCCGATCACCTACAGCGTTCCCCCGGTCGCCGCGCTGATCATGCTGGCCGGCATCTACTACGGCGCCCAGTACGGCGGCTCGACCACTGCGATCCTGGTCAACCTCCCGGGCGAGACCTCGAGCGTGGTCACCTGCATCGACGGCTACCAGATGGCGCGGCAAGGACGCGCGGGGCCGGCTCTGGCGATTGCGGCCATCGGCTCGTTCTTCGCCGGCACCGTCGGCACGCTGCTGATCGCGCTGTTCGCACCTCCGCTCGCCGAGTTCGCGCTGAAGTTCGGGTCGCCGGAGTATTTCTCGCTGATGCTGATGGGGCTCGTCGCTGCCGCCGTGCTGGCCCAGGGCGATGTGGCCAAATCGCTGGCCATGGTGGTGCTCGGGCTGTTGCTCGGCATCGTCGGCAACGACGTTCATTCGAGCATCCCGCGCTTTGCCTTCGGCATCACCGAGCTGACGGATGGGATCGGCTTCATCGTCCTGGCCGTCGGCGTGTTTGCCGTTGGCGAGATCATCGCCAACCTCGGTGCGCCAACGGAGCGGCGCCTCTTCACCTCCAGCATCACCACCCTGCTGCCGACGCGACACGACATGAAGCAGGCATTCGCCCCCATTCTGCGCGGCACCGGGATCGGCGCCTTTTTCGGCGTGCTGCCCGGCACCGGCCCGGCGGTCGCCTCGTTCGCCTCCTACATGCTCGAGAAGAAGATCGCCAAGGACCCGTCGCGCTTCGGTCGCGGCGCCATCGAGGGCGTGGCGGGACCGGAAGCGGCCAACAACGCGGACGCGCAGTGCAAGTTCATCCCGATGCTGACGCTGGGCCTGCCGGCCAGCGGCGTGATGGCGCTGATGCTCGGTGCGCTCACCATGCAAGGCATCCAGCCGGGTCCCGACGTCATGACCCAGCGGCCCGACCTGTTCTGGGGGCTGATCGCGAGCATGTGGATCGGCAACCTGATGCTCGTCGTCTTGAACCTGCCGCTGATCGGCGTCTGGGTGCGCCTGCTCAAGGTGCCCTATCGCCTGCTGTTTCCCGCCATCATGACGTTCTCCGCGATCGGCGTGTACAGTCTGAACAACAGCGCGTTCGAGATCTATCTGGCGGCGATGTTCGGCATCGTCGGGTTCATCTTGATCAAGCTCGGGTTCAGCCCGGCGCCGATGCTGCTGGGCTTCGTGCTGGGGCCGATGATGGAGGACAATCTCAGGCGCTCGATGGTGATGGGGCGCGGCGACCCGTCCGTCTTCTTCACGCGGCCGATCAGCCTCGGCTTCATCATCGCCACCGTGCTGATCTTGATCATCGTGGCCGTACCGGCAATCCAGAAGCGACGCCACGAGGTTGCTGGCTGATGATACGCACCTCGGCGCACCGGAATGCCCGCAGCTTGCGGGCTGACGGGAGATCTGCAAGGGATGTGCAGGGAGATGGAGGCGTGCAATGAGCAATCGCTTGGGTCTGAAGTTCAACTCCGTCCGCCAGTCGGTATCGGCCGCCGAATGGGAGGCCCGCGTCAACCTCGCCGCCTGCTTCCGCCTCGCCGACCACTACGGCATGTCGGACCTGATCTACACCCACATCACCGCCCGCGCCCCCGACAACCCCGGCCACTTCCTGCTCAACCTGCATGGGCTTCTGTTCGAGGAGATGACGGCCTCCTCCTTCATGCGGGTCGATCTCGGCGGCAACATCCTGTTCAAGCCCGAGGTCGATCACGGCTATGGGCTGCACATGCCCGCGTTCGTGATCCACAGCGCCATCTACAAGGCCCGCCCCGACGTGAACGCCGTCATGCACACGCACACGGTGGCAGGCATGGCGGTTTCCTCGCTCGAGTGCGGCCTGCTGCCGATCACGCAGACCTCGCACCGCTTCTATCCGCGCGTGGCCTATCACGACTTCACGGGGCCCGAGCGCGACCCAGCCGAGCGCGAGAAGCTTGCCACGCACCTCGGCCAGGAAAACGTGATGGTCCTGCGCAACCACGGCCTGCTGACCGCCGGCCCCAGCATCCCCGAGACCTTCAACCGGATGTATGGCCTCGAGCGCTCCTGCCAGGCCCAGCTCGCCGCCATGGCCTGCAACACCAAGCTCAACGTGCTGCCGCAGTCCGTTGTCGACAAGTCGACCGCCATGTACGCGCCGGGCGCCGTGCGCCCCTACGGACTGCTCGAATGGCCCGCGCTCTTGCGGCTGCTCGACCGCAGGGACCCCAGCTATCGCGAGTAACCCGCCCAGCCGTCATACCGTACAGGCACAATGCCAGCGGCATCGTGCCGACGGCACGGGACCCAGACACTTGTCCGCTGTCACCCTATATCGTTGTTGAAACGCCGGCGCGCGCAGCCGCCACCGTAGAGCGAGCTGCAACTTGCATGGGTCCCGGCCTAGTCCCGTTCGCGCGAGCGCGAACGGCGCCGGGATGACGACAGTTCTGCGCGATCGCAGCCGTCACCTACACCACGGGGCTCAGGCCGCCGTCGATGTTGATGGCCGTGCCGGTGACGTAGGAACCCGCGTCGGAGGCCAAGAACAGCACCATGTTGGCGAACTCCTCGGCCGTGCCGACGCGGCCCATGGGAATGCGCTTGCCCATCTCGGCATAGTAGTCCTGCAGCGAGCGGCCCTTGCCCTCGTTGGCATACCGCTTCACCCACTGATCGCTCTCGATGTTGCCGACGAGCACGGCATTCACGAGCACGTTGTGGGGCGCGCCCTCGCCGGCCAGCACCTTGGTCAGCGCCATGCCGGCCGCACGCGACACCGAGGTCGGCGCACTCGTCGCCTGCGGCGCCTTGGCGCCGATGTTGAGGACGTTGATGATGCGGCCCCAGCGCCGCGACTTCATGCCGGGGAACGCCTGGCGGCAGAGCCGGATGGCGGCGAACAACTTGAGGTCGAGGTCGTTCTGCCACAGCTCGTCGCTGATCTCCAGGAACGGCCCGCGCTGGGAGGTGCCGGCGTTGTTGACCAGCACGTCGATTTGACCGAGCCCGGCCTGCGCGGTCTCGTAGGCCTTGCGGCAACCGTCCGCGGTGCCGACGTCGGCCGCCACCGTGACCACCTTGGCGTTGGTCCCCGCCGCGATCTCGACCCTCGCCTCGTCGAGGCCCTTCTGGCCGCGGGCGACGATGGCAACGTTGGCGCCGGAGCGGGCGAAGTTCCTGGCAATCGCGCGGCCGATGCCCTGACTGCCGCCCGTGATGAGCGCGTTGCGCCCGTTCATGCGCATTTCCATCGGTATTCTCCCCGGTTTGTCATCCCGGTGCTTGCCCGCACCGGCGACATCCTCAGTCCAGCACTTCCTTGTTGATCACGTTCTCGCGGATCGGCTTGCCGTCGAGCGCGCTCAGAATGTTCTTGGCCGTCTGTAGGCCCATGCGGTCGAGCGACTCGCGCGTGACGCCCGCCATGTGCGGGGCGCTGATGACGTTGGGAAGCTTCGTCAGCGGGTTGTCGGCCGGCGTCGGTTCCTCGGCGTAGACGTCCAGGCCAGCGCCGGCGAGCTTGCCCGCGGTCAGCGCCTTGTGCAGCGCCGGCTCGTCGATGATGCCGCCGCGCGCCGTGTTGACCAGGTAGGCCGAGGGCTGCATGCGCGCGAGCCGCGCGGCATTGAACATGCCGACCGTCTCGGGCGTCTTGGGGCAGTGGATGGTGACGAAGTCGGCGCGCGGCAGCGCCGCATCGAGGTCCGCGACCGGCTCGCAGCCGGCCGCCTTGATCGCGGCCGCGGCGACATAGGGATCATAGACCAGCACAGTCATCTCCATGGCCTGGCAGCGCTTGGCGCTGCGCGTGCCGATGCGGCCGAAACCTACCACCAGCACGGTCTTGCCGTAGAGGTCGACCGGAATGGTGGCCATCCGCTTGTTCCATTGATTGTCCGTGACCAGGGCGTTGAGCTCGGCACCGCGCTTGGCCAGCATCAGCATCATGTACATGGCATGCTCGGCCACCGAGGGCGAGTTGGCGCTGCCGGCCACCATCAGCGGCACCTTCTTGCGCGTCAGCACCGGCACGTCGACGGCGTCGAAGCCGACGCCGATGCGGGCCACGACCAGCATCTCGCGCGCAGCGTCGAGCTCCTTCTGCCCGAACGACGTCACCCCGAGCGCCACGCCGTTGACGGGCGCATGCTCGGCCAGCAGCGCCTGGAAATCGGTCGAGCTGATGCTGTTCGGGAACTGCACGCCCTCGATGTCGCCGCGCTCCTTGAACAGCGCCCAGCCGACCGGCGCCATCGATTGCGTGATCAGCAGCTTCTTCTTGTTCGTCGCCATTTCCATCCCCGTGACATGATGCAAGCGACAAACGTACAATACCTGCCGCGTGGCGCGTAGGGGGAAGAACGGCAGCCCAGACGTCATCCCGTGCAGGCGCAGGGCAAGGAGCCCAGCGCCGACGGCACGGGACCCATGCACTTGTCCTCACTCTCTCAGGCGCGAGTGTGCACCATGAAGCGGATATGTCGCTCACGGAGCCTCGCAGGAGTGCGCGGCGCGGTGGCATGGGTCCCGGCCTGGTCCCGTTCGCGCCCGCGCGAACGGCGCCGGGATGACGCGCTCGAGTATGCGCGTGCGGCACGATGGATCACCGCAACCCGCCGCCCAGCAGGTCGCGCGCGATCACGTGCCGCTGCACCTCGTTGGGACCTTCGCCGACGCGGCGGATGCGCATCTCGCGGTACCAGCGCTCGAAGGGCAGGTCCTTGGTCATGCCATAGCCGCCGTGGATCTGCATGGCGCGGTCGACCACCCGCCCCCCGGCCTCGGTCGCCACCAGCTTGGCCATGCCGGCTTCCATGCGATAGGGCTCGCCGCGGTCGGCCTTGTGGGCGGCGGCCAGCGTCAGCCACAGGCTGGTTTGGATGTCGATCTCGTTGTCGACGATCATCCACTGCACGGCCTGGCGGGTGGCGAGCGGAGCGCCGAAGGTCTCGCGCTGCTTGGCGTAGTCGATCGCCATCGCCTGCGCCTTGACGGCGACGCCGATGCAGGCTGCCGCATAGGGGATGCGCTGGCGCGTCAGGCGGTCGTTGGCGATGGCGAAGCCCTTGCCGATCTCGCCCAGCACGTTGCCCTCGGGCACACGCAGGTCCTCGAACTGCAGCTCGGTGGCGTAGCTGGACGAGCGTAGTGTGTGCACCACCCGGCGCACGTGGAACCCCTTCATGTCGGTGTCGACGATGAAGCAGGTGATGCCGCCGCGGCCCTTGTCGGCATCTGTGCGGGCAAACACCAGGCCGAAATGGGCCCTGTCCGCGCCCGAGATGAATATCTTGGAGCCGTTGATGACCCAGTCGCTGCCGTCCTTGACGGCGCGTGTGCGGATGGCGCGGGCCGGATCGCTACCGCCGGAAGGCTCCGTCAGCCCGAAGAAGCCGCGCTTCTCCCCGCGCAGCATCGGCATCAGATAGCGCTCCTTCTGCGCCGCCGTCGCCTCGTAGAGTTGCGCCAGGCCAGCCGTGCCGAACACGCCGTAGCAGGGCACGTAGAGCCCGGCGCGGTGCTGCGACATCTCGACCGCCATCAGCGTGCGCGTGACGAGATCGACGCCGGCGCCGCCGTATTCCCCCGGGATGTCGAGGCCCCAGAAGCCCATGGCGCGCACTTGGGCTGTCAGGCGCGCGAAGTCCTCGGGCGGCAGCTCGCTGGCATCGGGGTCGAGCTTGGCCTCCAGCGGCACGATCTCCTCGCGCACGAAGCGGCGCACCGTGGCCACTATCTGGCGCTGCTCTTCGGTCGGTTCGAGGTTCATTGCGTGAGGATCCTCAGGGAATAGGCGAGTAGTGAGTAGAGAAACGAAGCTCAGCCTGCCGCCCCTATTCGCTACTCCCTATTCCCTACTCCCTCGCTTCTACAACGGACTCAACCTTCCCAGCCGCGGCGGCGGATCGGTTGCGTTCACCACCGGCAACGACCCGTGGTCGGCGACGTGCAGCATCAGCAGCTCGAGGTGGCGGGTGGTGTATTGCTGGTTGACCTCGAACCGAAACCGCGTGGCCCCCGCCGGCCGCTCGGCCAGCGCGCGCTCGAGCTCGCTGCGCAAGCCAAACAGCGTGCGCCCGCCCGCGGCGCCGATATAGACGACGCGCCCCTCCGCGTCGGCCAGCTGATAGACGCCGAGCTGGCCCGGCAGGGTCGCCATCGCGGCGGGCGTCAGCTCGATCCACGGCTTCGTCATGCGGATAGACATTCGCCTAACGTCCCTTGAACGCGGCTCTGCGCCGGGCAAGGCGCGCCGCCATGCCCTCCTGCGCGTCGTCCGACTGCCGCACCAGCTCGACCAGCCGGTCCACGTCCTCGTGCGCGATCTGGTCGCGGTAGGCCATCTCGCGCAGGATCAGCGCCTTCATGACCTTGAGCGACAGCGGCGCGTTGGCGCTCAGCTGCTCGATCACGCCGTCGGCTACGCGCTCCAGCTGGTCGGGGTCGGCGATATGAGAGATAACGCCCAGCTCATAGAGGCGCTGGGCCGGGATCGGGTCGCCGAGGAACAGGATTCGGCGCGTCGTCACCGGGCCGGCCGCCTCCAGCAGCTTCTTGGCCAGGAACCAGCTCGGCGCCAGGCCGATCTGGGCGAGCGACATGCCGAAACTCGCCGACGTGCTGGCGACAACGAGATCGCAGTGCAGGGCAAGCTCGTTGCCGCCGGCGATCGCATCGCCCTGCACGACGGCAACAACGGGAAGCGGATAGTGCTCGATCGCGTGCAGCATGTTCTCGATCGGGGAGGCGCCGTGCGGACGGGCCGACCGCTCGTTGAGATCGAGGCCGGCGCAGAACACCGGTCCCGCCGCGCGGATCACGGCCACCCGCTCCGCCTCCCCGGGTGGCTTGGCGAAGGCCGCCTGGACCTGCGCCATCATCTCCGCATCGAGCGCGTTGCGCTTCTCTGGCCGATTGAGGAAGACGCTGCGCACCGCACCGTCGATCTGCCAGGCTACCTTGGTCATTCCCGCAATCTACTCGAGCTTGAGGTTGGTCTGCTTGATGAGATCGGCGACGCGCTTGAAGTCCTCGACGAGATGCCGGCCCATCTCCTCCGGCGACTGCACGGGAACGGCGACATTGATGGTGAGCAGCTTCGCCTTCATGTCGGGCGTTTTCGCGATTTCGACTATCCGGGCATTGAGCGTGGCGATGATGTCGGGCGGCGTGCCGGCCGGCGCGAAGATCGCAAACCAGCTCGGCACGTAGGCGTCGCCGTAGCCAACCTCAAACAGCGTCGGCACGCCCGGGAAGTCGGGATGGCGCTCGGGATAGCTGATATCCAGCAGAACGAGCTTGCCTGCCCTGACGTGCGGCATCGGGTTGATCTCGTTCATCATCTGCACGTTGTTGGCGAGCAGGTCGTTCAGCGCGTCGGCGCTGCCGCGGTAGGGCACGTGCAGGATGTCGATGCCGGCCTTGAGCTTCAGCATCTCCAGCCGCAGGTGCGTCGAGGTGCCAAGACCCGCCGAGCCGTAGGCCAGCTTGCCGGGGTTGGCCTTGGCGTAGTCGACCATCTCCTTGAAGGTCTTGATGCCGACGGCGGGATGAATGACAAAGCCGCTGATCAGGTCGCCGACCCGGCCGACGGGCATGAAGCTCTTCACCGGATCGTAGGGCGTCTTGCGCAGCAGCGGCTGAACGGTCATCGGTGCGTTGGGCGTGAGCAGGAAGGTATAGCCGTCGGGGGCGGCCTTGGCGGCAGTCTCGGTGCCGATGACGCCGCTCGCCCCACCCCGGTTCTCGATGACGATCGGCTGGCCTAGCGTCTGGGCAAGCCTGTCGGCCCACGGTCGCCCGATGAGGTCGGTAGCCCCGCCCGGGGCATAGGGCAGGATGAACCTGACCGGCCGCTCGGGCCAGCGCTGCGCCTGGGCGCGTGCTCCGGTTGCAGCGCTGGCAGCCAGCGTTGCCCCCGCCAGCGTCAGAAACTCGCGACGACGCATGCGTTCCTCCCTTGGCTTCTTGTAGTGGGTTATGCGCAGCATGCGTCTCGTAAGCGGCGCCGTCAATCGTCTCCACGGTCTCCACGGCCTGGCGAGGCCGCTGCCTGCGAATGCGGCAAGCCAATGCTGACTCTGTGGCTGCAGACCGCTACGCTGGCCTCGGCCGGAACCACCACGGGGCGAGACAGATGCAGGCCAATCGCATGCGCGCGGGCGTCGAGCGGGGCGAGGTGCAGATCGGCACCTGGGTCACCCTGGTGCGCAACCCGGCGATCCTGTCGCTGCTCAAGGCCGCCGGCCTCGACTTCGCGCGCGTCGATATGGAGCACACCTCGCTGTCGATCGAGACCATCGCCGACATGGCGGTGCTGGCCCGCGCGCTCGACTTCCCGATCGCCGTGCGCCCGCCCAAGGCCAACCGCGAATGGATCACCCGACTGCTCGATGTGGGCGTCTGGAACCTGCATTGCCCGCAGGTGGAGTCGGCCGAGCACGCCGCGGAGATCGTCGGCGCCTCGCGCTATGCGCCGATGGGCCTGCGCGGCAACGGCGGCCTGAGCGCCGCCACCGACTTCGCGCGCACCGGCACCGAGGCCGAGCGGCGCGCCTTCGCCAACTCGCAAGTGTTCGTCACCGTCATGCTGGAGACGGCCGGCGCTTTCGCCCACCTCGACGCGATCGCGGCCATGCCGGGGATCGACGCCCTCACGCTGGGACCCGCGGACCTGGCGCAGGACCTCGGCGTCTACGCGGCGCCCGAGCAGGCGCGCGTCATCGATGAGAAGCGCGACCTGATCCTCGCCGCCGCCAAGAAGCACGGCAGGACCTGCGCCATGCTGGTGTCGAGCGCCGCCCAGGCCCGGCAATGGAAGGAGGCGGGCGCCCTGCTGCTCGCCTATGCGAGCGATGCCGACATCCTGCACGGCGGGTTCAGCCGGGCGATGGCCGAGATCAAGGGTTAGGACGGGTGTATGGTGTAGGTTGGGATAGCGCGGGCGATAGGGTGCGTTCATGGCCATCGCTGTCGCCGCGCGCAACCCAACACATGGCGAACGCACAGGCAAGATGTTGGGTTACGCGCGGAGCCAACGTTGCGATCCGAACTGTATGGTCGAGGCCGCGCTAACCCAACCGACAGAACCGGGAGGAGAAGCATGCGCATCCACAATCTCTACGTCGACGCCAAGGGCGAGACGCACTTCCGCGACATCGAGGTGGCCTGGGCCGAGGAGCGCGACTTCTCCAAGTACTCCAAGCGCCTGCCGGCGACCGGCATCATCTTCCGCGAGACCTCGGGCGACTACGACCTGGATTGGCACCCCGCACCCCGCCGCCAGTACATCATCAACCTCGACGGCGCCGTAAGGATCACCGCCAGCGACGGCGAGAGCCGCATCATCGGCGCCGGCGAGGTGATCCTGGTCGAGGACATCACCGGCAAGGGCCATCTCTCGAAGTCGGTCGAAGGCAAGATGCGCCGGTCGATCTTCGTGCCGATCGATTGAGCCAACCAAGCAAAAAAGCCAGGGAGCGAGACATGTCGGTTGTGCTGGGCAGTGGCGAGCATCGCTATCGCGTGGTCGAGAACTGGGCCAAGCTGCCCGACGGCTGGGAGTTCATGGACGTTGCCGCCGTCGCTGTCGACAGCAAGGACCAGGTCTATGTCTTCAATCGCGGCGAGCACCCCATGATCGTGCTCGACCGCGAGGGCAACGTGCTGCGCTCCTGGGGTGAAGGCGTGTTCAAGCGCGCGCACGGGGTGCATATCGACCGGCACGACCAGCTCTACTGCACCGACGACGGCGACCACACGGTGCGCCGCTGCACCACCGCCGGCAAAATCGAGCTCACCATCGGCGTCCCCGGCAAGCCGGCGCCCTTCATGAGCGGCGAGCCGTTCCACCGCTGCACGCATACGGCGCTGTCGCCCAAGGGCGAGATCTACGTCTCCGACGGCTACGGCAACGCCCGCGTGCACAAGTTCTCGCCCGCGGGCAAGCTCATCATGTCGTGGGGGGAGTCCGGCAGCGAGCCCGGTCAGTTCAACATCGCCCACAACATCGCCACCGACGACGACGGCTGGGTCTACGTCGCCGACCGCGAGAACCACCGCGTGCAGGTGTTCGACGGCAACGGCACGTACGAGACGCAGTGGAACAACCTGCACCGCCCCTGCGGCCTCTACTGCTGCCGCGGCAAGACGCCGACCTTCGTGATCGGCGAGCTCGGCCCCGGCATGCGCGTCAATCTCAAGGCGCCCAATCTGGGCCCGCGCCTCTCCATCGTCGACGCCAAGGGCAAGCTGATCTCCCGCCTCGGCGGCACGGAGGGCGCCGGCCTCGAGCCCGGCAAGTTCATCGCCCCGCACGGTCTGGCGCTGGACTCCAAGGGCGACATCTACGTCGGCGAGGTGTCCTACACCAATTGGAGCACGAGCTTCCCCGACACGCCGATGCCGAGGCCCTTGCGCTCACTGCAGAAGCTGGAAAGGGTCAACTGACCAGCCTCGCTTCGCCCGGTCCACAACACGTCGCGCCGAGGACAACAGCCGCAATGGAGCCCGCTCTCGTCAAGCTCAGCGTCGCGGACGGCATCGCCGTCGTGACCATGGACAACCCGCCGGTCAACGCCCAGAACGCCCAGTTCAACCTGGAGCTGGCCTACGTCTTCGATACCTTGGGCGACCGCCAAGACGTGCGCGTCGCCGTGCTCACGGGTGCCGGCAAGGTGTTCTCGGCCGGCGCCGACATGAAGAGCCGGGCCGGCCTCGCCGAGGTCGGCGAGCGCTCCCAGCACAGCCGCCGCGTGCGCGAGAGCTTCCACGCCATCCGCGAGTGCGCCAAGCCGGTGATCGGCGCCCTGAACGGTCCGGCGCTGGGGGCGGGCCTGGCGGTCGCCGCCTCCTGCGACATCCTCATAGCGGCCGAGGAGGGCTCGCTCGGCCTGCCCGAGATCAATGTCGGCCTGCTCGGCGGCGGCGGTCACGCCCAGCGTCTTTTCGGCCACTCCACGTTGCGGCGCATGATGCTGACCGGCTATGGCGTGCCGGGGCCGGAGCTGTTCCGGCTCGGCGTCGTGCCGCGCGCCGACCTCATGCCGCGGGCCCTGGCGCTGGCCGCCGAGATCGCCGCCAAGAGCCCCGCCGCCATCAAGCTCGCCAAGCGGGCCCTCAATACCATCGAGGATATGAGCCTGCGCGACGGCTACCGCCACGAGCAGGACCTGACGGCGCAGCTCTCCGACCACCCGGACGCCAAGGAGGCAGCCGCAGCCTTCCTGGAGAAGCGCAAGCCGATATTCCGCGATTGATCTGGGGCTGATCTGGCGCATTTACGCTGCCCCGCCGATGGTCGCTGCAACGCCTACCCCGCACCGATGATCCCAAGTACACTTGGGCAACAACGATAAACGGGGGGAGGGGTTCGGCATGCGTATCAGGGGGGGGCAGGACCTTGCGGCCGGATCGCTGTTTGCCGCCGTCGGGCTCGCCGCGCTGTGGATCGGCGCCGACTATCCGCGGGGAACCGCCCAGCGACCGGGCACCGGCGTCCTGCCGCTGATACTGGCCTGGTGCCTGATCGGCACCGGGGCGCTGCTCGGCCTGAAAGCCTTTCTGACCGACGGCGCGGGTCTCACGCGCTGGGCCTGGCGGCCCGTCATCATGATCACGCTGGCAGCGATCGCCTTCGCACTGCTCGTCGATCGCCTCGGGCTGGTCATTGCCATGCTGGTCTCGATGACGCTTGCGGCGCTCGGCACACCCGAGACGCGCTGGCGTGAGTACACGCTCTTTGCAGCCTTCATGGTCGTCCTCGGCGTCGGCATGTTCATCTATGGACTGCGCATGCCGATCCCGATGCTGCCCAAGGAGCTGCCGGGAGCGCTGTCATGGAAATAAATGCGCTCTTCACCAACCTGGCACTCGGGTTCTCGGTCGCGCTCACGCTGCAGAACCTGTTCTGGTGCCTGGTGGGCGCCGTCATCGGCACGGCGATCGGCGTGCTGCCGGGCGTGGGGCCAGTGGCGACCATGGCGCTGCTGCTGCCTGCCACCTACTTCCTGCCGCCCGAGGGCGCCCTCATCATGCTGGCCGGCATCTACTACGGCGCCCAATACGGCGGCTCGACCACGGCGATCCTGGTCAACCTGCCGGGCGAGGCCTCCTCCGTCGTCACCACGCTCGACGGCTACCAGATGGCGCGCCAGGGCCGCGCCGGCCCGGCGCTCGCCATCGCCGCGCTGGGCTCATTCTTCGCCGGCACCGTTGCCACGGTGGCGATCGCGATCGCCGCCCCGCCGCTCACCAAGCTCGCCCAGCAGTTCGCCCCGGCGGACTATTTCTCCCTGATGACGCTCGGCCTTGTGTTCGCCGTCGTGCTCGCGCGCGGATCGGTGCTGAAGGCGTTCGGCATGATCTTCCTCGGCATGCTGCTCGGCCTGGTCGGCACCGACGTCAACACGGGCAACACCCGCTTCACCTTCGATATCAGCGACCTCTTCGACGGCATCGGCTTCGTGCCGCTGGTGATGGGCGTGTTCGGCATCGCCGAGATCATGTCCAACCTGACCGACCCGCAGCGTCGCGACCTCGTCAGCTCGAAGGTCTCCGGACTGATGCCGACCAGGGAGGACATCAAGCGCTCGATTGCCCCCATCCTACGCGGCACGACGCTGGGCGGCCTGCTGGGCATCCTGCCGGGCGGCGGGGCGGTGCTCGCCTCCTTCTCGGCCTACACGGTGGAGAAGCGGCTGTCCAAGACGCCGGAGAAATTCGGCACCGGCATGATCGAGGGCGTGGCCGCGCCCGAGAGCGCCAACAACGCGGCTGCCCAGACCTCGTTCATTCCCATGCTGACACTCGGCATCCCGTCCAATGCCGTGATGGCGATGATGATCGGCGGCATGATGATCCACGGCATCATTCCAGGCCCACAGGTGATGGAGCAGAAGCCTGGCCTGTTCTGGGGCATGATCGCCAGCATGTGGCTCGGCAATATGATGCTGGTCATCCTCAACCTGCCGCTAATCGGCATCTGGGTGCGCATGCTGCTGGTGCCCTACCGCCTGCTCGCCGTTGCCATCCTGTTTTTCTGCTGCATCGGCGTCTACAGCCTGAACAATTCCGCCAACGAGGTGCTAATCATCGCGCTCTTCGGCGTGGTCGGCTATCTGCTGATGAAGCTCGACTGCGAGCCGGCCCCGCTGCTGATGGGCTTCCTGCTGGGGCCGATGATGGAGGTCTACATGCGCCGCGCCATGCTGCTCTCACGCGGCGACCCCTGGGTGTTCCTGGAGCGGCCGCTGTCGCTCACCTTCCTCGCCATTGCCGCCCTGCTAATGCTATTCGTCATCCTGCCCACCGTCCGCAAGGCCAGGGAAACGGCGTTCCAGGAGTGATTGACGGCCGCGATGCGGCCGCGCATGCTTCAACGCAACACAACATCCAGGGAGGTCTCAATGCATCGTCGCGAGTTCTTGGGGTTGGCCAGCGCAGCGCTGGCGACAGGCTTCTCCACCGAGGCCTTGTCGCAGGCCCAGAACTGGCCGGAACGGCCAGTCAAGCTGATCGTGCCCTACGCGGCAGGGGCGCCTCGGATGCCGTCGCCCGCCCCTGGGCCGACAAGCTGAGCCAGGCCTTCGGCCAGCAGTTCGTGGTCGAGAACCGCGGCGGGGCCAGCGGCATGATCGGCGCCGAGGCCGCCCCAAGTCGCCGCCCGACGGTTATACGCTCTTCCTGACCCCCAACGCGCCGCTCTCGGTGCTGCCGAGCCTGCGCAAGACCGCTTACGATCCGGTGAAGAGCTTCGATCCGATCGGACGCGTGGGCGACGTCATCAACGGCTTCGTCATCCACCCCTCGGTCGGCGTCAAGACCTTCAAGGAGATGCTCGAGTACGCCAAGAAGAACCCCGGCAAGCTCACCTACGCTTCGTCCGGCAACGGCACCGCCAATCACCTGCGGCTGGAGATGCTCAAGCTCAAGGCCGGCGTCGACATCCTGCACGTGCCCTATCGCGGCGGCGCCGATTCGCTGACCGACGTGCTGCCCGGCACGGTGCACATGATGAACGAGCCGGTGTCGCTGCCGCACGTCAAGGCGGGCAAGCTGATCCTGCTCAACATCAACGGCCCCGTGCGCCATCCAGACTTCCCCGATGTGCCGACGTTGGCCGAGCTCGGCATCACCGGCGCCGATGTCCCCATCTGGTTTGCGCTCTTCGCGCCTGCGGGCACGCCCAAGGCCATCATCGGCAAGCTCAACGCCAAGTTGCTCGAGATCGCCAAGACCGACGACATGAAGGCCAAGATGCGGGCAGTCAACGCCTTCGTGCCGCTGCAAACGCCGGAGGAGATGGCCAAGGCCCTGGTCGAGGACATCAAGAGAAACAACGATCTGATCAATGCGGCCAACATCAAAATCGAATAGCCGAGTGCTCCCGGCGAATTGACGGCAGCGATGCCGCCGCGCATCCTGCTGCCGTGCAATCCCAGGGAGTACTTCCATGCATCGTCGCGAGTTCTTGGGCCTGGCCGGCGCAACGCTGGCAGCGGGCTTCTCCACGCAGGCTGCCTCGCAGGCCCAGAGCTGGCCGGAAAAACCGGTCAAGCTGATCCTGCCGTATGCGCCCGGCGGCGCCACCGACCTGATCGGCCGACCCTGGGCCGACAAGCTCACCCAGGCCTTCGGTCAGCAGTTCGTGATCGAGAACCGCGGCGGCGCGGGCGGCATGATCGGCACCGAGGCCGGCTCCAAGGCAACGCCCGACGGCTACACGTTCCTGCTCACTCCCAATGCGACGCTTTCGATCCTGCCGCTGATGCGCAAGACGGCGTACGACCCTGTGAAAAGTTTCGCGCCGGTCGGCCAGGTCGGCGACATCCTCAGCGGCTTTGTGATCAACCCCGCAGTCGGCCCGAAGACCTTCAAGGAGATGGTCGAGTACGCCAAGAAGAACCCCGGCAAGCTATCGTACGGCTCGGCCGGCCTGGGCACCGCCACCCATTTGCGCATCGAGATGCTCAAGTACAGGGCCGGCATCGACATCCTGCATGTGCCCTACCGCGGCAGTGCCGACGCCCTCAACGACCTCTTGCCGAACACCGTGCAGATGATGAACGAGATCAACGTCATCCCGCATGTGAAAGCCGGCAAGCTGATCCTGCTCAACATCAATTACAGCGAGCGCCACCCTGAGTTCCCGGACGTGCCGACGCTGACGGAGCAAGGCTACCCCAACTCCGACGTGCCGATCTGGTTCTCGATCTGGGCGCCTGCGGGCACGCCCCAGGACATCGTCACCAAGCTCAACGCCAAGATCATCGAGATCGCCAAGACCGACGACATGAAGGCGAGGATGCGATCCATCAACGTCATCGTGCCGCTGGAGTCTCCCGAGGACATGTCGAAGCGCCTGGAGCAAGACACCAAGCTCAACGGCGAGGTGATCAAGGCCGCCAACATCAAGCTCGAATAGGCCGGGACTGCACGCAGCTCGTCCGTCATTTGCCCTTG
>Ga0247727_10007594_pt1 | contig 20546 bp, 22 predicted proteins | sample WisWelCaveWW1625_FD_202498 | JGI IMG/M metagenome (GOLD analysis project Ga0247727, IMG submission 202498) | Biofilm microbial communities from Wishing Well Cave, Virginia, United States - WW16-25 | ecosystem: Environmental > Aquatic > Deep subsurface > Groundwater > Cave microbial mat | place... | reverse complement strand
TCTTTCATGGGTGGCGTCCCTTTCATCCCGGCTGCTAACCGGGCGCTTGGTTGAAGTCAAACTTCCAACTTTCAACCGAAAGGCTACGCCGCCTTTTTCATTTACACACTTTTTGATCGTACCTCTGGTAATCGAAAAGCCCCGTCTCAGGCGCTGGCCGGTTTTCGTGGTCGTCGCGCTGTTCGCGCTTGCCGGGTACGGCCTCTGAAAGAAGCAGCGCACGACGCACCTGGAAGCCGCAGCGGTAGCGGAAGCGGCGGGAAGAGCGGGAGCTGCGTTACGTGAACCCGCCGCCGGTCCAGGCCACGACGCCCCCGGCTGCGCCTGCGGCGGCTGCGCCGGCTGGCATCCCTGCCGCGCCTGTCGGAACACCGGCGGCCGAGCCGCTCGCCCGCTTCCGCGAAGAGACCATGGCCGAGTTCAAGTCAGCGGATACGGACAAGGACGGCTACATTTCGCTCGATGAGGCGCGCAGCCGGTTCCCGGCAATCGCGCGCGATTTTCAGCGCGTCGACGCCGACGGCGACGGGCGCATCTCGCCGCGCGAGTTTTTCCTGGCGAAGCGCGCAATCCTCGAGAAACGGTTCGGCAAGAAGAACCCGTAGATTCGGATCGATGCGGTCTTTCCCGCGAAAGCGGGAATCCCCATGGGCGTCAATCATTGATTTCATTGAATGATCGACGGTGGCTTGACAGCAGGAAGATTTTGGATCAGATTGTGAATCATATATGGCATCAAATCCGGCGAGGAAACCCCAGGATGCGTCCAAGGCCGCGCAGGCCTACGATGCCATCAAAGGGCTCATTGCGAGCAACCGCCTGCACCCGGGCCAGAAGCTCATCTACCGCGATCTCGAGCGCGAGCTCGACATGAGCAAGACGCCGATCATCAACGGCCTGATGATGCTGGAGCAGGAGGGCGTGGTGCACTCGGAGAAAAACCGGGGCTTCTTCATGCGCTCGGTCAGCGCCGCCGAGGCGGCGCAGATCTACGATCTGCGCGAGCGGCTCGAGAACATTTCCATCGAGTACGCGATCCGCAACCACCAGCCCAAGGATCTGCGCATCCTTGCCGAATGCGTGCGCCAGTACGGCGCGCATCCGTCCAGCCTTTACGACCGGCGGCGGCTGGACCTGGACACCGCGATCCACATGCAGATCGCCCGCATGGGGCGCAACGATTTCTTCTCGACGATGATCGAGCGCTTCTACCAGAGCATCTATTTCCGTCTCAATGTCGGCGTGCTCGGCGCCTCGATCGAGAGGTTCGCCGATGACCACGAGCGCCTGCTCGAAGCGATCCGGCGCAAGTCCCTCGCCGAAGCGAAAACGATCCTGCGATCGCATACCCGTGCTGCACGAAAGCTCATGCTTGCCGCCCTGGGCGGCTGACCATTCAACGCGAGGAGGTAGACCATGGCACACGAAGATGCAGGCAGGCGGTGGCAATATCTGTCCGACAGTCTTACGCGCGCGACGTCCCGGCGCGATTTCATCGTCTCGGTCAGCGCCGCCGGCGCCCTGTCGCTGCTGCCGCGCGCCGCCGGGGCGCAGACCGAGCCTTACCGGATCGGCGTGCTTCTGCCGACGACCGGTTCCGGGGCGAACTACTCCGAGCGCTCGATTAAGGCGCTGCCGCTGATTGCCGCGGAAATCAACCGGCGCGGCGGGATGCTCGGCAGGCACCCGATCGAGCTGCACTTCCGTGACACGCAAACCAAACCCGACGTCGGCGCGCGCGAAGCCCGCTCCCTGATTCTCAACGAGAAGGTCAAGACGGTCATCGGCACCTGGAGCAGCGCGGTGGCGATGGCGGTGCAGGAGATCGTTCACGAGCACAAGGTGCTGCACCTTTGCTCGACGAGCAACAGCTCGCGCATCGTGCACGAGAACTACACGCCCTACACCTTCATGTTCGGGCCGGACAGCCGCATGCAATCGCTCTCGACGGTGGTCGCCATCTCCAAGATGATCAAGGCGAAGGGCTGGAAGAACTACGTAACGCTCGGACTGGACTACGAGTGGGGCCGCGACGCGCAGAGGACCTTCGTCGAAGGCCTGCGCTCGGCGTCACCGGAAACGAAGCTCATCCGGGAGCTGTGGGCCAAGCTGGGCGAGACGGATTTCGGCTCCTACATCACCGCGATCATGGCGCTCAAGCCGGATTTCATGTTCGGCGCCATCGCCGGAAAGGACAACGAAACCTTCCTGCAGCAGGCGGCCGCCGCGGGGCTGCTGAAGCGGGTCGCCTATCCCGGGGTGTTCCTGCCCGTCACCGAGCTGATGCAGCAGGCCAAGACCCTGCCGCGCGGCATCATCGGCCTCGCGCGCTGCCCGTTCTTCGCGCACATGGACAACCCCATGATGCAGGGATACGTGCGCATGTACCAGGAGAAGTTCGGCAAGGCGGACTTCCCGGACGATTTCGCCTGCATGCACTTCGACGCGCTCAACGCCCTCGCCCAGGTCGCGGCGAAAGCGGGCTCGGTGGAAACGGAGACGCTGCGCAGGGCGCTGGTCGGCGCCACCGTCGATACCTGCAGGGGCAGGCTGACCTTGCGCGACTGCAACAACCAGCTCGACGCGCCGTCCTACGTCGGCGAGGTCGTGGACAGCAAGGACTACCCGTTCCCGATCTTCGACCTGAAGTCGCTGATCGTGGTCAAGGGCCAGGAGGTCTGGCTGCCGAGCTGCGACGAAGCGCGCAAGCTGCAAAAGAAGCGCGCCTGAGCGCGCGGAGCGGGAACGGCGCATGGACCTGTCGGCGCTCGCGCTGCAGTTACTCAGCGGGCTGTCGCGCGCCATGATGCTGTTCCTGCTTGCCTCGGGGCTGTCGCTGACCTTCGGGGTGATGAACATCCTCAACTTCGCCCACGCGACCTTGTGGCTGCTCGGCGGCTACCTGTGCTTTTCGGTGTTCCAGTGGCTGACCCAAGCCGGGGGGCTGGGCAGCTGGGCGCTGGTCCCCGCGATTGCCACCAGCATGGCCGCGATGTTCGCGATCGGCTGGGCGCTGGAGCGCTTCCTCATCCGCCGCATGTACGGGCGCGAGCTTCCGGAGCAGTTGCTGCTGACGTTCGCCCTGATTCTGGTCATCGGAGACCTGATCAAAATCATCTGGGGCACCCAGAACCGGCGCCTGCCAGTGGTCATCGAGCCGATCGAGATGCTCGATTCGTTCGTCAACCCCTACTACTTCGTGATCATCGCCGCCGGCTGCGCGGTCGCGGCCGGGTTGTGGGCCTTTCTGCACCGCTCGCGCTACGGCCGCATCGTGCGCGCCGCGGTCTACAGCCGCGACATGGTGAGTGCCCTCGGCATCCGCATCCCCACCATCTATGCCGGGGTGTTCGCGCTCGGCGTCGCCATCGCCGCGCTCTCGGCGGGGCTATTCCTGCCGGTCATGTCGATCGGCCTGGGCATGGACATGCAGATCATCGTGCAGTGCTTCGCGGTGGTGGTGATCGGCGGCTTCGGCAGCATTCTCGGCACCTTTGTCGCCTCGCTCATCGTGGGAATCGTCTACGCGTTCACGATTCTGATCTGGCCCGAAGGCGCCCTGGTGGTCATCTTCCTGATCCTGGTCGCAGTCCTCATCGTTCGGCCGTGGGGCCTGTTCGGCTCCGAGCAACGGACCTAGCGCATCGATGACCGACCGCGTCGCGGCAATCCTGCTGGTAGTCACGTTTCTCGCGGTGCCCCTCGTTCCGGGCGATTTCGCCGTCGTCGTCGCGACCGAGATCCTCATCCTCGGGCTGTTCGCCCTCAGCTTCAACCTCGTCCACGGCTACATGGGGCAGATCTCGTTCGGGCATGCCGCGTTTTTCGGGCTGGGCGCATACGGCACGGCGCTGGTGTTCCGCGCCTTCAAGGGGGCGGGCACCGGCGTGAGCTACGCGGAGTTCGCCCTGTCGATGCTCGCCGGCCTGCCGCTCGCCGCCGCCGGCGCCCTGGTGGTCGGCTACTTCTGCTCGCGACTCACGGGCATCTATTTCGCGATCCTCAGCCTCGCATTCGGGGAACTCATCTATCACGTCGTGTTTTCGTGGTACGGCTTCACCGGCGGCGACGACGGCATCCAGGGGCTGCTGCCGCCACCGTGGTTCAGGGACCCAGTGAACTACTACTACTTCACGCTCGCGGTCGTGTTCGTCGCGTCGGCCGTGCTCTGGCGCATCACCCGCTCGCCCTTCGGCTATGCGCTGCGCATGCTGCGCGACAATGCGCGCCGCGCGGCCTTTGTCGGCATCGACGTGCGCCTGTGCATGCTCTGCAACTTCGTCGTCGCGGGGGCGTTTGCCGGCATTGCCGGTTCCCTGTGGGGACCCTTCTCCCGCAGCGTGTCGCCGGTGCTGCTTGGCTGGATGCAGTCGGGCATACCAGTGTTTATGACCCTGATCGGGGGCAGCGGCCATTTCACCGGGCCCATGGTGGGCTCCGTCGTGTACACGGGTCTGAACGCCTACGTAACCCGCTTTACGCCGTACTGGCCCCTCGCCATCGGAATCGTCATTCTGCTACTGGTGCTATTCGTGCCGGGCGGCATCCTGTCGATGGTCGAAAAGCGCGCCGCCACCAGATCCGGGAAGGGCCGATGAGCCGGCCGATCCTCGAAGTGCAGAACCTGAGCAAGAGCTTCGGCGGCCTGCAGGCGACGCGCGGCCTTTCGTTCAGCATATGCGAGGGCGACCGGACCGCGATCATCGGCCCCAACGGCGCGGGCAAGAGCACGCTGTTCAACCTGCTGACGGGATTCCACGCGCCGGACGCGGGCGCGATTGTCTTCGACGGCGCCTCGCTCGCCGGCCAGCCGCCCCACCGGATCGCCCGCGCCGGCGTTTCGCGCGCATTCCAGATCGCCAACGTATTCGGCCGGCTGACGGTCTACGAGAACATACGCTCGGCGGTGCAGGCTCGGCAGGGCCTGACGTTCAACCTGTTCGGCGATGCAGCCCGCCTCGGCACGCGGCGCGCCGCAGAGCTGCTCGACCTGTGCGGTCTCGAAGAGCGGCGGGATCATCCGGCCGGCCAGCTCTCGCAGGGCGACAAGAAGAAGCTCGAACTCGCGCTCGCGCTGGCGGGCGAGCCGAAACTGCTGCTGCTCGATGAGCCGACTGCCGGCATGTCGCTCGAGGAGACCCGCGAAACCATGGCGCTGGTCGACCGGCTCAACCGGGAATTCGGGGTCACGGTGCTGTTTACCGAACACGACATGTCCGTGGTCTTCAACCACGCACGGCGCATCCTGCTTCTGCATCGCGGCGAGCTGGTCGTGGAAGGGACGCCGGACGAGGTGCGCGCGAACGCTTCCGCGCAGAAGGTCTACCTCGGCGAACAGGCATGAGCGGCGAGCTGCGGCTGGATGACGTGCACGCCTACTACGGCACCAGCCACATACTTTTCGGGATCTCCCTTGTACTGGCGCGCGGCGAATGCGTGTGCCTGCTGGGACGAAACGGCGTGGGCAAGAGCACCACGCTGAAGGCGATCATCGGGCTCGCCGAATGCCGGGCAGGGACGATCCGCTACGACGGCAAGGCGCTCGCCGGGCTTTCGCCCTACGAGATCGCGCGGCTTGGCGTCGGCTACGTTCCGGACGACAGGCTGGTATTCCCCGACCTCACCGTACGTGAGAACCTGGAGCTCGCGATCAAGCCGCCCGCGCCGGGCTCGTCCATCGCGCGCTGGTCCGTCGAGCGGGTCTACGGGCTCTTTCCGGCGCTGGTCCCGCTCGATCGGCGTGTCGCGGGCTACCTGAGCGGCGGCGAGCAGCAGATGCTCACCATCGGTCGCACGCTGATGGGCAATCCGTCGCTGCTCCTTCTCGATGAGCCGGTCGAGGGCCTCGCCCCGGTCGTCGTCCAGGAGATCGTGCGCCAGGTGAAGCACCTCAAGACGCTCGGTCTCACGATCCTCTTTGCCGAACAGAACGTCGCGTTCGCAATCGAGGTGGCGGATCGCGCGTACGTGATGGAAACGGGCCAGGTGCGCTACGGGGGGACGCTCGCCGAACTGGGGGCGCGTCCCGATATCAGGCAGAAGTACCTCATGATCTGAGAGGCAAGGACATGGAGCGAGTCAAGACGGACCGATTCAGAATCGCAGTGGTCCAGGCGGCGCCGGTAGCCTTCGATGTAGCGCAGAGCACAGTGAAGGCCTGCGAACTCGCGCGCGAGGCGGCGCGCGCCGGCGCTCGCATCGCCGTCTTCCCGGAGGCTTTCATCTCGGCCTACCCGAAGGGGCTGGACTTCGGGGCGCGCGTCGGCATGCGCACGCCGGCGGGCCGCGATGAATTCCGGCGCTACTGGGAAAGCGCGATCGACGTCCCGGGCGAGGCAACCAGGGCGCTTGGCGCGGCGGCGCGCGACAACGACCTGCATATCGTCATCGGCGTCATCGAGCGCGATGCCGGAACCCTCTATTGCACCGCACTGTGCTTCGCTCCCGACGGGCGCCTGCTCGGCAAGCATCGCAAGCTGATGCCCACTGCGATGGAGCGCCTGATCTGGGGATTCGGCGACGGCTCGACATTGCCGGTGTTCGACACGCCCTTCGGGCGGATCGGCAGCGTGATCTGCTGGGAGAACTACATGCCCATGCTGCGCATGGCCATGTACGCCAAGGGGGTGCAGCTCTATTGCGTCCCGACCGTCGACGACCGTGAGACCTGGCTGCCCACGATGCGTCACATCGCTCTGGAAGGGCGCTGCTTCGTGCTTTCGAGCTGCCAGTTCGCGCGCCGCCGCGATTATCCGGACGACTATGCCGCGATCCAGGGTCACGACCCCGAGACACTCCTGATACGCGGCGGCAGCTGCATCGTCAGCCCGCTCGGCGATGTCCTCGTCGGCCCGGAGTTCGGCCGCGAATGCATCCTGACCGCCGAAATCGATCTGGGCGACATCGCGCGCGGAAAGTTCGACCTGGACGTGACCGGGCACTACTCTCGTCCCGACATTTTCCGGCTGCACGTCGACGAGCGCGCCAGCCTGGCGGTGTCCTGGGAGCGATTTGCCGCCACGGAGGCCGAACCGGTGTCCGGCGATCCAAGCCCTATGCCGCAGCCAGCGTGTAGCTCTGCACCGGCCGCTGGAAGCCCTTGAGTTGCAGCGCCTCGCCGGGGCGGAACTCCAAGCGCTGCGTCTCGGCGCCCAGCAGCTCGATGGTGCGCGGGTCCATCAGCACCTCTGCGTGCGCGGCTTCCGAACAGAGCCGCGACGCGAAACGAAGGAAAACCCATGCGCCCCGCTCGCGTGCGTGGCCGCCGTGCGCTGCGGGGCAGGCGCGGGAACGCTCGGCTTGCGGCGGGTTTGGGCGGTCATGAGCGTTCCTCCGGGGGGATTCGAGCGTTGCGCAATTCGGCGTTATGACGCATCTTGCCCGCGCTCGCTTGGATCACGCAAGCAAAGCCGCGCTCCGGGGCGAGCGAGCCCCGGAGCGCGGCTTCAACATCACGCTTTCCCGCACCAGCCGCTTCGAGCGCGTTGCACGGGGCTTTCTACCGTTTCATTCATGTAACGCCTCGATCGCCTTCGGGTTCGAAGCAACGATCTTGAGCAGCGCCCTGGCAGGCCCGGTCGGCTGCGTGCGGTGCTGCTCCCAGTTTTGCAGCGTACGCAGGTTCACCCCAATCAATTTCGCGAACTGGCTCTGGCTGATCCGGGCCGCCTCGCGGATGGTGCGCACGTCCGGCGCGGGCAGTTCGGTCGTCCTCGCGCCCCGCACGCTCTTGCCCGCCATATGGCGCTTCATTTCACGCACGCCTTTGACCAGTTGGTCGAAATGCTGCTTATCCATTTTCGATGTCCTTCATCAGTTGTGCCAGCGTCTTGATCTGCTTGGGTGTCAGGTCAGCTTGCGCGCTTTTCACGTAAGCGTAAATCAGGTAGATGCGTTCCATCGGCACATGTCGGTAGTAGATCACCCTCGCGCCACCCCGCTTGCCGCGTCCTCGTACAGCCCAGCGCAGCTTGCGCAATCCGGAACCGCCCGGGATGACGTCGCCTGCGTCCGGCGCGGCAAGCAGAAAATTCTGCAGGCCGCGCAAATCTTCGTCGCTCCACTGCTCGGTACGAAAAGCGATGAACGGCGTGAGCTCGACAAAGACCATGTCTCGAACTATACGCGGCACGCGTATAGCCTGCAACCATGAGCAAAATTCCGGACGTTTTGGGGGGCGATTGCCGGGAAAGTTGACAGCGCGGACTGTTAGCACCGCTAACAGTTTGAAGCCATGGAACCGATGACCGGACGCCTGGGAACTTTCGATTCGAATGCGTGGTCACAGTTTGAATCCGGTTGATGCCCGTCATCGCATCCTCGCTCGCAAGAGCGCCGAAACCGGCTTCATCTCCTGAAAACCGGTGGCCGCAAGGCTTGGAGATACTCGTAAGCATCAGCCCCTCGGGGCGTCCAGTGCTGCGCATGACGCAATAATTCGCGTCCCCTGCGGCAGCACCTCGTACTGAAACAGCCCATCCGGCGCGATCCCTGCGCCAGCCCTCGTCCGCGTTCCTGCGGCAATTCGTCTGCGGCAACAGCAGCGTCACTAGCCGCAAGCGGCTAGTGACGCTGCGCACAGGCACGCAACGGCGCGGGTTTCCAGCCGATTTTGCCAGTGCCGCAACCAAGTGATGAGCTCCTGGCGCATCACACCGTACAGCCGCGCAATGCGGTTCGTCCCCCTGCCCGTTCTTCAACGGGCGTCGATTGACCTCGCGCGCAACCCGCGCACCCCCGAGCCTTGGGTATCGGCTCAACTCGATGGGTCAAGTTCCCACAGGAAACACCATCGAAGCCAAGAGCGGGTGCAGCCGCGGCGAGCAGCAAAAGGAAGTACTGCACAAACCGGGAGTGGTGTCCCGGGTCCCTCGTAGATCTCGTTCTGCCGACGCAGGCGAGACGGACAGAAACACTAACCGGGCAGGCAGCACAGACCAGCAGCAGCAAGGCAGCAAGACGCGATGGATCGGATTGGAAAGGGAACGATGGGAACTGACGCAAAGACGGCAAATCGACTGCATCTGGACTGCAGGCCGACTGCCATCGAGCGGCGGCGTTTTCCACGGTGGCGGGCGTGAGGCACGGTGCCTGGCACGCCGGGCAAGCGGAACGGTACGGCCGGAGCGCAAGGCGCGCCCGCCTCTGTTAAGCTTTTGGTTCCGCTACCCGAGGATGCGCTGGTTCCCGGCGAACTGGAACTCATCTGGGCCCACCTTGCGGGGCTCTTGCATCGGGTAATACCGCCAGAAGTCGATTCCGACCCTTTTAATTCGGAGGCGAACCGCCATGGCCGTAGCCCTGTATGCGCGGGTCTCGACGACCCGCCAAGCCGAGAACGATCTGTCGATCCCGGATCAACTGCGCCAGCTTCGGGAGCACTGCAAGCCCCATAACCTTCCCGTTGCCTCGGAATACGTGGAACCGGGCGCATCGGCGACCGATGACCGGCGGCCCGTGTTCCAGCAGATGATTGCCGATGCGACCCAGCCGCCGGCGCCGTTCGAGACGATCCTGGTGCACAGCCGCTCGCGCTTCTTCCGTGACCTGTTTCAGTTCCTGCACTACGAGCGGGTGCTGAAGAAGGTCGGGGTCAAAATCGTCTCGATCACCCAGCAGACGGGCGATGACGCAGCGGGGGAGATGGCGAGCAAGCTCTTCAGCCTGTTCGACGAGTACCAGAGCAAGGAGAACTCCAAGCACACGCAGCGCGCGATGCAGGAGAACGCTCGCCAAGGGTACTGGAACGGCTCCGTGCCGCCCTTCGGCTTCCGGGCGGCGACGACCGAGATTGTCGGGAACAGGGGCCGGCACAAGCGACGGCTCGAACTCGATCCGGTGGAAGCGGAAATTGTGCGAGAGATCTACCGCCTGTACCTCGCCGGCCACGACAGCAACGTTATGGGCATGAAGGCGATCGCCACGCACCTGAACCGCCAGGGACTCACCATGCGCGGGCGCCCGTGGCGCATCCAGAAGGTCAATCGACTGCTCGCCGACCCGCTCTACGCGGGCTGCTTCTACTTCAACCGGCGCGACTCCAGGACCCACAAGGAGCGGCCCCAGCCGGAATGGATCGCGGTGGCGGTTCCGGCGATCATCGATGCCGGCGCCTTCGAGCGAGTGGCGAATCGCCGTGCGATGAACAACCCGAACGCCTCTCCGCCGCGGGCAACGTCCTCACCGGCACCGCTGGTGGGACTGCTCAAATGCGGAGAATGCGGGGCTGGCATGACCCAGGCGACGGGCAAATCGGGACGCTACCGCTACTACAAGTGCACCACGAGGATGGCGAGGGACGTGCACGCCTGTACGGCGAAGAACCTGCCGCGCGAGCAGACCGACGGGCTGGTGTTGCGGGCGTTGTCCGAAAAGGTGTTCACGCCCAAGCGCGTGTCCCTGATGCTCAACGAACTGCTTCGGCACCAGCGCCAAGCGAAGACCGCGGAAGATGCCCGGCTCATCACGATGAAGACGGAACTCGACCGGGCGACGACGGGCTTGGATCGTCTCTATAAGGCCGTGGACGAAGGCGCCCTGTCCATCGACGAGACACTGCGCACGCGCACGCAGAAGCTCAAAGCGCGTCGTAGCGAAGTGCTCACCGAGATGGCCAAACTCAAAGACCGCCAGGCACTCGCGGTGCGGCGGGTGAACGCGGACACTGTGAAGGCGTTCTGCGCGGCGCTGCAGGAGCGCTTCACCGACCCAACCTCGGGCCTGGGCAAAGCCTACTTGCGCTTGCTGGTGGACGAAATCAAGCTCGACGGAAGTGAGCTTGTTGTCCGCGGCAGCCACCGGCGCTTGGCGAACGCCATCGGCTTCATGGAGAAACGAAAGCTGGGGGAAGTGCCCAGCTTCGTCAATGACTGGCGCGCCCGGCGGGATTCGAACCCACGACCCTTGGCTTCGGAGGCCAATACTCTGATCCGCTGAGCTACGGGCGCCTTTCTGAGGCCCGGAGATTCAAGCTAAAATCAGCATTTTACCAGCACAGACACCGGGGACGCCCGCATGCCCGAGCACGACGAGCACTCCTCCTTCATCAAGACGCCGCAGCAGCTGATCACCTTGGTGCTGCTCGCGTTCGTGGTGCCGATTTTCGGCATCGTGATGCTGGTGCAGCTGGTGGTGAACCGCCCGCACGCCGATCCGGCGGCGCTCAGCGACGAGGCGGTGGCGGCGCGCATCCGGCCGGTGGGCAAGTTGGAGTTCGGGACGCCGGAGGCGAGCGCGGGCGCCCTGCGCACCGGCGAGGAGATCGTCAAGACCGTCTGCGCAGCCTGCCACCAGGCGGGCGTGGCCAATGCTCCCAAGCTGGGCGACAAGGCGATGTGGGCTGGACCCATCAAGCGCGGCCTGAACGAGTTGCTGAAGTCGGTGATCGCCGGCAAGGGGGCGATGCCGCCGCGCGCTGGGGCGCCGGACGCCTCGGATCTGGAACTCGCGCGCGCCATCATCTTCATGGCGAACCAGGCCGGCGGCAGCCTCAAGGAACCCGCCGCCGCGCCGGCGAAGCCCTCAGCGAAAAGCAAGTAGTCCCCGGGCTCCCCGGGGATCGAGAATGGTCCCGCATCTCACCACCGCGCTAAACGGGCCGCTGCTCGAACTCGAGCAGCGGATCCTCGACACCTCGACCGCCATCGAGCGCTGGTTCCGCCTGCGCTGGCAGGCGCACGAGCCGCCGTTCTACTGCTCGGTGGACCTGCGCAACTCGGGCTTCAAGCTGGCGCCGGTGGACACCAATCTTTTCCCGGGCGGCTTCAACAACCTGAGCGCTGCGTTCATGCCGCTCGCGGTACAGGCGGCGACCACGGCGATCGAGAAGATCTGCCCCGAAGCGAAGAACCTGCTGCTGGTGCCCGAAAACCACACGCGCAACAGGTGGTACCTCGAGAACGTGGCGACGCTCGCCGCGATCCTGCGTCAGACCGGGCTGGAGGTCCGCATCGGCAGTTTGAACCCGGAGATCAGCGCCGCGACCGAGTTCGAGACCGCGACCGGCAGGAAGCTGCGCGTCGAGCCGCTCAAGCGCGCGGGCAACCGGCTCGGCGTTGCAGGTTTCGATCCCTGCGCGATCCTGGTCAACAACGACCTGTCCTCGGGCATCCCCGCGATCCTGCAGGGGCTGGAGGAGCAGGTGCTGCTGCCGCCGCTGCGCGCCGGCTGGGCGCTGCGCCGCAAATCGGCGCACTTCACCGCCTTCGACGAGGTCGCGGCGGAGTTCGCGCAACTGCTGGAAATTGACGCCTGGCTGCTGAATCCCTATCACGCGCGTTGCGGCGAGATCGATTTCCAGGCGCGCGCGGGCGAAGAGTGCCTGGCATCGAACGTCTCGATGCTGCTGGAGAAGATCCGCCTCAAGTATCTCGAATACGGCATCAAGGACGCGCCCTACGTCGCGGTCAAAGCCGACGCCGGCACCTACGGCATGGGCGTGATGATGGTGCGCGACGCCGCCGAGGTCAGGGACCTGAACCGCAGGCAGCGCAACAAGATGGCGGTGGTGAAGGAAGGCCTGGCGGTCACCGACGTGATCATCCAGGAGGGCGTGCACACGGTGGAACGCATCGAAGAAAAGGCCGCCGAGCCGGTGGTGTACATGCTCGACCATTACGTGATCGGCGGCTTCTACCGGGTGCACGGCGCGAGGGCGGCGGATGAGAACCTGAATGCGCCCGGCATGCATTTTGTGCCGCTCGCATTCGAAGAATCCTGCACCGTCCCCGATCCGCACGCCAGCTGCGACGCGCCGCCGAACCGCTTCTATGCCTACGGCGTGGTTGCGCGCTTGGCGCTCGCCGCCGCCTCGCTCGAACTGGAACACACGGCGCCGGCATGAGGTCGGCGTGAAGCTGCTGTTCGTCCTCGACCCGCTGCAGGAGCTCAAGGCGTACAAGGACAGCAGCGTGGCGATGATGCGCGCCGCGCAGGCGCGCGGCCACCAGGTGTCTTATTGCGAGCAGAGCGGCCTGTCCTCGAGGGGCCGCGTGTGCGCCAACGCAGGCCGCCTGTCGCTGGCGGACAACGACGAGGACTGGTACCGCGCCCACGCGAGGCAGGAGCAGGCGCTGGCCTCGTTCGACGCGGTCCTCATGCGCAAGGATCCGCCCTTCGACCTCGAGTACCTGACCAGTACCTGGCTCCTGTCGCAGGCCGGGCGCGAGGGAGCGCGGGTGTTCAACAACCCGGCCGCGGTGCGCGACCACAACGAAAAACTCGGCATCCTGGAATTCCCGCAGTTCATCGCGCCGACGCTCGCGACGCGCGATCCCGCGGCGGTGCAGGGGTTCATCGACGAGCACCGCGACGTGATCCTGAAGCCGCTGGACGGCATGGGCGGCGAAAGCATCTTCCGCGTCAGGGCCGACGACCCGAACCGCAACGTGATCGTCGAGACCATGACGCGGCAGGGCGCCCGCAGCACCATGGCGCAACGCTACGTTCCGGAGATTGCACAGGGCGACAAGCGCGTGCTGCTGATCGACGGCAAGCCGGTGCCGCACGCGCTCGCGCGCATCGCCAAGCCCGGCGAGACGCGCGCCAACCTCGCCACCGGCGGCCGCGGCGTGGCGCAGCCGCTGTCGGCGCAGGACCGCCGGATTGCGGAGGCGCTCGGGCCGGTGCTCGCGGCGCGCGGCCTGCTGCTGGTGGGGCTGGATGTGATCGGCGACTGCCTCACCGAGGTGAATGTCACCAGCCCGACCTGCTTGCGCGAGATCCAGGACCAGACGGGCTTCGATGTCTCGGGCATGTTTCTCGACGCCCTCGAAGCCACAGTGAAGGATGAGTCCCGATGATCGGAATTCTGATCGTCGCACACGGCGCCTTCGGCGAAGCGCTGATCCATTCGGCGAGCCATGTGCTCGGCAAGCGCCCCTTGCGCGTGCGCCAGGTCGGGGTCACCGTGCACGACGACCCGGAGGCGATCCTGCCGCAGGCGAGCGATCTGGTGCGCCAGCTGGACGAGGGCGACGGCGTGCTGGTGCTGACCGACATCTACGGCGCCACGCCCGGCAATATCGCGCTGCGCCTGCTCGTGCCGGGAAGCGTCGAAGGCATTTCGGGCGTCAATCTGCCGATGCTGATCCGCGCGCTCACCTATCGCGAGCAGGGGCTCGCGGTCATCGTGGAGAAGGCGCTTTCGGGCGGCACCGAGGGCGTGGTACACATGACCACGGATGCCTGCGGCAAGGATCACGGGGGCCGTGATGGCCAGCGCTGAAGTCCAGATCATCAACAAGCTCGGACTGCACGCGCGGGCTTCGGCCAAGCTCACCCAGGTCGCGAGCAGCTTCAATTGCGAGGTCTGGCTGTCGCGCAACGGCCGCCGCGTGAACGCCAAGAGCATCATGGGCGTGATGATGCTGGCCGCGGGCAAGGGCGCCTCGATCACCATCGAGGCGCAGGGCGACGGTGCGGAAGCGGCGCTCGCCGCGCTGCAGAAACTGTTCGCGGACAAGTTCGACGAGGGGGAATAGGTGAATTTCGTGCTGCACGGCGTGGCCGTGTCCGCCGGCATCACCATCGGTCACGCGCACCTCGTCTCCAGCGCCCGCCTCGAGGCGGCGCACTACGAGATCCCGGAAACCGCCGTACCGGCGGAGATTTTCCGCTTCGACGCCGCCATTGCGCGCGCCAAGCAGGAACTCGCCGCGCTCGAGGGCCAGATCCCGGAGGACGCGCCGGGCGAGTTCGCCGCCTTCATTAATTTGCACCGCATGATCCTGGAGGACTCGTCGCTCTCGCAGGCGCCGAGGGAACTGATCCGCGAGCGGCGCACCAACGCCGAGTGGGCCCTGGTCCAGCAGATGGAGAAGCTGGTCGAGCAGTTCGAGCAGATGGAGGACCCCTACCTGCGCGAGCGCCGCCAGGACATCGAGCAGGTCGTCGAGCGGGTGCTGAAGGCGCTGGCCGGCGGGCAGGCCGCCAGCGAGCCGCTGCCCTCAGCCGAGCGCAACCTGATCGTGGTGGCGCACGACCTGTCGCCGGCCGACATGATCCTGTTCAAGCGGCACCAGTTCGGCGGCTTCGTGACCGACGTCGGCGGCGTCACCTCGCATACCGCGATCGTGGCGCGCAGCCTCAACATCCCGGCGCTGGTCGGCCTGCACCACGCGCGCCACATGATCCGCGAGAACGACATGCTGATCGTGGACGGGCTGCAGGGCGTGCTGGTGGTGGACCCGGACCCGGTGGTGCTGGGCGAGTACCGGCTGCGCCAGTCGCAGCACGGCCTGGAGCGGCAGAAACTGAAGCGCTTGAAATCGACGCCTTCGGCGACGCTCGACGGCACGCCGGTGGAGCTCTACGCCAATATCGAGCTGCCGCAGGACCTGGGCGACGTCCAGGAATCGGGCGCCCAGGGCGTGGGCCTGTTCCGCACCGAGTTCCTGTTCATGAACCGGAAGATCCTGCCGAGCGAAGACGAGCAGTTCGAGGCCTACCGTGAAGTGGCGAAGGCCATGGACGGCCGTCCGGTGGTGATCCGCACGCTGGATCTCGGCGCCGACAAGGCGCTGTCGGAGAGCGGGCACGTGGAGATGCCGAATCCGGCGCTCGGCCTGCGCGCGATCCGCTACTGCCTGGCCGAACCGCAGCTCTTCCTCGCGCAGCTGCGCGCCATTCTGCGCGCATCGAAGTTCGGGCGCGTCAAGATCCTGCTGCCGATGCTCGCCCACGCGCACGAGATCGATCAGTCGCTGGCGATGGTGAAGCAGGCCAAGCAGCAGCTCGACGACAAGAGCGTCGGCTACGACCAGTCAGTGGAGGTCGGCGGCATGATCGAGGTGCCGGCGGCGGCGCTGGCGCTGCCGATGTTCATGCGGCGGCTGGATTTCCTGTCCATCGGCACCAACGACCTCATTCAATATACGCTCGCGATCGACCGTACCGACGACGCAGTTGCGCACCTATACGATCCGCTGCATCCGGCGGTGCTGCACCTGATCGCGCACACCATCCAGGCCGCCAACCGCGGCGGTACGCCGATCGCGGTCTGCGGCGAAATGGCGGGCGAGCCGGGCCTCACGCGCCTGCTGCTCGGCTTCGGCCTGCGCAATTTCTCGATGCACGCGCAGCAGCTGCTGGCCATCAAGGAGCGGGTGCTGCGCACCAACCTTGCCGAAGCGCAGCCGCTCGCGCAGCGCGTGCTGCGCCAGTCCGACCCGGCCAAGACCAGGGAGTTGCTGGCAAAATTGAATTCCTGAAAGGGGCATTTGTGAAACGCTTTTCGATCGTACTGATGTTTTTCGTTTCAGCTGCCACGGCACAAACCTACCCTGCCAAACCCGTGAAGCTGATCGTGCCGTTCCCTGCCGGCAGCGCCACCGACCAGATCGCGCGCGTCATCGGCCAGGAGCTGCAGGGCGCGCTCGGGCAACCGTTCGTGGTCGACAACAAACCCGGCGCCCAGGGCACCATCGCCGCCGAGGGCGTCGCCAGGAGCGCGCCTGACGGCTACACGCTGATGGTCTCCACCAACACGCCGCAGGCAGCGGCGCCCAGCCTGTTCAAGGAGCTGCGCTATGACCCGGTGAAGGACTTCGCCCCCATTGCGCGCCTCGGCACAATCTCGTTCATGCTGATGGTGCCGGCGGATTTCCCGGCGAAGGATTTCAGGGCCTTCATCGCCCACGTCAAGGCGAATCCCGGCAAGCTCTCCGCGGGCTACGGCTCGGCGGGATCGCAGGTATCGCAGGCGATGCTGCGGTCCATGGGCAAGATCGATTTCGTCGACGTGCCCTACAGGGGCCTGCCGCAGGCGATCACCGACGTGATGGGCGGCGCGATCAGTTTCACCTTCGCGGACCTCGCCAACGCGCTGGCGCAGATCAAGGGCGCCAAGCTGCGCGGCCTGGCGGTCACCTCGGCAAAGCGCAGCCCGCTGGCCTCCGACGTTCCGGCGATCGCCGAGGAACTGCCGGGTTACGAGCTGATCGCGTGGTTCGCGTTGATGGCGCCCGCAGGCACGCCGAAGGAAATCGTTGCCGGCCTGCACGCCGCCACCGCGAAAGCTCTGGCGAAGCCTGACATGGTCGCGAAGTTCGCCACGTTGGGCACCGATGTCGCGCCGATGGATCCGGTGCAACTGGCGGGTTTCATCCAAACCGAGATCGCGAAGTGGGCCCGCCTCGCCAAGGAAGCCGGAATCCAGCCGCAGTAAGCCTCAACCTGCATACAATCCCGTCGTTAACGGTCCCCTGCACGGCGTGCGCATTCTCGACCTCACCACGGTGGTGATGGGGCCCTACGCCACCCAGATTCTCGCGGATTTCGGCGCGGACGTGATCAAGCTCGAGCCGCCCGAGGGTGACGTGATGCGGCACAACGCGCCGATGCGCTCCAAGGGCATGGGGCACATCTTCATGAACGCCAACCGCAACAAACGCTCGGTGGTGATCGATCTCAAGCAGGCGGCCGGGCGCGAGGCCTGCCTTGCGATCGCCAAAGGCGCCGACGTGATGGTCTACAACATCCGGCCGCAGGCGATGGCGCGCCTTAAACTCTCCTATGAGGATGTGCACTCGCTGAATCCGCGCCTGATCTATGTCGGCGCTTTCGGCTATTCGCAGCGCGGCCCCTACGCCGCGAAAGCGGCCTACGACGACCTGATCCAGGGCGCCGCCGGCCTGCCCTGGCTGCTGAAGGAAGCCGGCGCCGAGTCGCCGCGCTACGTCCCGGCGACGCTCGCCGACCGGTCGGTGGGCCTGCACATCGTCAACGCGGTCTGCGCCGCGCTCTACCACCGCGAGAAAAGCGGCCTGGGCCAGCGCGTTGACGTGCCGATGTTCGAGAGCCTGCTGCAGACTGTCATGGGCGAGCACATGGGCGGCCATACTTACGAGCCGGGGATTGGTGAAAAGCGCGGCGCACTCGGCTACGCGCGCATGCTAGCGGCGGAACGCCGGCCCTACGAGACGAAGGACGGCTACGTCTGCGTGCTGGTCTACAACGACAAGCAGTGGCGCGCGTTCTTCGGCTTGATCGGCAGGCCCGAGCTGCTCGCCGATCCACGCTATGCCACGCCGACCGCGCGCAGCCAGCACTTTGACGAGTCCAATCGCCTCGTCGCCGAAGCGATGAAAACGCACAGCACCGCCGAGTGGATCGCCGCGCTGGAAGCCGCCGACATCCCGGTGCAGCGCATGAACAGCCTCGAGGACATCGTCGAGGACCCGCACCTCGCCGCGATCGGCTACTTCCGCAGCGTCGAGCACCCCAGCGAAGGCAGGATCAAATCGATGGCGGTGCCCTCGGAGTGGTCGGAGTCGCCGCCCGAGTACCGGCGCCACGCCCCGCGGCTGGGCGAGCACACGCGCGAGGTGTTGCGTGCGGCGGGCCTCGCCGAGGCGACGATCGAAGCCATGCTCGCCAGCGGCGCGGCAGTGGCCGCAAAGTGAGGGCGCGCTAGCGTGCTGCGCGAGATTCGCGGCGTCGAGCAGCGCAACCCGGCCCGCCACCGGCGCTGGTTCCAGGACGACTATTTTGACCTGTTCGTCTGGGAAGACCGCGCCGGGAGCGTGCTGCGCTTCCAGCTCTGCTACGCGCGCGACACGCGGCACGAGCGCGCCCTGGAATGGCAGCGCGGGCGCGGCTTCCAGCACCTGCGGGTGCGCCAGCGCTACGACGGCTCTCTGGGCCGGGAGCAGTCGGGCGACCTGTCGCTCGACGGCGTGCTGCCCTACGCCACGGTGGGCGAGCGGTTCGGTGCCGCGTCCGCCGGCCTGCCTGCAACGCTCAGCCGCTTCATCGCCGAGAAAGTTTCAGAATATGCGCGTCCGGCGCGCAAGTACCGCCGGCCGGGGGCTCGCGTACCGCGCTGGCTGGAGCGCCTGCGCGAAGCAAGGCGGCGTTTTCTTGACAGCGAGGAGACGGGCGAGTAACGTTCGCGCCGCAGCACAGCGCCGATTTGATGTTCAGCTTGCGGGCGCTTTACAAATACCGCTAAAGAGACAGGTCGAAAGCCCGTTTCTGCGCAAGCTGAGCGGGCTTTTTCTTTTCCGGGGGACGGCGTGATCGTCGAAGCGAAGAAGGCGCAATTCACCGAACCGCTCAAGCTGAAGAGCGGCGCGGTGCTGCCGGAGTTCGAAATCGCGTACGAAACGTATGGGCAGTTGAATGCGGCTCGCTCGAACGCCGTTCTCGTATGTCATGCCCTGAACGCCTCGCACCATGTGGCCGGCACTTACGCCGGCGAGCCGGACAACCCCGGCTGGTGGGACAACATGGTCGGGCCGGGCAAGCCGCTCGATACCAACCGCTTCTTCGTCGTCGGCAACAATTACATCGGCTCCTGCTTCGGCTCTACCGGCCCGACCTCGGTCAACCCGGCCAGCGGCAAGCCCTGGGGCGCCGACTTCCCGGTGGTGACGGTGGAAGACTGGGTCGCGGCGCAGGCGCGCCTCGCCGATCATCTCGGCATCGAGCGCTTTGCCGCGGTGATGGGCGGCAGCCTGGGCGCGATGCAGGCGCTGCAGTGGGCGCTTTCCTACCCAGCGCGGATCCGCAATTCGATCGTCATCGCGGCGACGCCGCGCCTGTCGGCGCAGAACATCGCCTTCAACGAGGTCGCGCGCCAGGCGATCATGACCGACCCGGATTTCCACGGCGGGCACTACTACGACAAGGGTGTGGTGCCGGTGCGGGGCTTGCGCATCGCGCGCATGATCGGCCACATCACCTACCTCTCGGACGACGCGATGATGGAGAAGTTCGGCCGCCAGTTGCGCCGCGCCGCGCTCGGCTTCGACTTCGGCGCCGACTTCGAGATCGAGTCCTACCTGCGCCACCAGGGCGACAAATTCTCCACCTACTTCGACGCCAACACCTACCTGCGCATCACCAAGGCGCTCGATTACTACGACCCGGCGGCGGATTTTGCCGGCAACCTGTCGGCGTCATTCGCGCGCGCGCAGGCCGACTTCCTGGTGGTGTCGTTCACTTCCGACTGGCGCTTCTCTTCGGCCCGTTCGCGCGAAATAGTGCGGGCACTGCTGGATAACAGGCGCGTCGTGTCCTACCTCGAGATCGACGCGCCGCAGGGCCACGACGCCTTCCTGATGGACGACGCGCGCTACTTCAGCGCGCTGCGCGCCTACTTCGGCAACATCGTGCTGTGACCGAAGCCGAAACCATCGCGCGCTGGGTGCGCCCGGGGGCCCGGGTGCTGGATCTGGGCTGCGGCGACGGTACGCTGCTCAAGCAGCTGTGGCTGACGCGCCAGGCGCCCGGCTACGGCGTCGAGATCGACGACGCCAAGGTGATCGAGTGCATCCGCAACGACGTCAACGTGCTGCAGATGGACCTGGAGGACGGCCTGGCCGCCTTCGCCGACCGCTCGTTCGATTACGTGATCCTCTCCGAAACCCTGCAGGCGATCCACCGCCAGGAGCCGCTGCTGCGCGAAATGCTGCGCGTCGGCCGCGAAGCAATCGTCTCCTTCCCGAATTTCGGCTATTGGCGCGCGCGCATCCAGATCGCGTTCGCCGGCCACATGCCGGTGTCGAAGGAGCTGCCCTACCAGTGGTACGACACGCCCAACGTGC
>Ga0247727_10007593_pt1 | contig 20547 bp, 22 predicted proteins | sample WisWelCaveWW1625_FD_202498 | JGI IMG/M metagenome (GOLD analysis project Ga0247727, IMG submission 202498) | Biofilm microbial communities from Wishing Well Cave, Virginia, United States - WW16-25 | ecosystem: Environmental > Aquatic > Deep subsurface > Groundwater > Cave microbial mat | place... | reverse complement strand
AAGTTTTTCCCTTGACTTTCCCACCATTTTTTGATATGCTTTCTTAGCCGACGCGATACGATATTTTGCCAAAATGAAGGATGAATTGAGCCATAAAGTCGCGAAGGGCTTCGTGCTCTTTTTCTTTGCCGGATTTTGTGCGCTTTGGGCGCAGAATAGCGGGCACAATGCCTGGGGGTGGTTTTTCCTGGGGCTTCTTTTCAGCATCATCACAGTCACGGTTTTGCTCTATAAAAATGCGGAAGACCGGCTGCGGTCAACGTCAAGCAGTCCCTGAAAATTTAGAACAACAAAATCATTAAAGTATATTTTCTCTGTTTATGAACGCCCTTAATCTTGATGAGCAACATGCGCTGCTCAAAATCGTGATCGAACGATTGGAGCGCTGCAACATTCCGTATATGGTGGCCGGCGCGGTGGTGGCGAATAGCTACACTGCTGCACGCACGACCGCCGATCTCGACGTCGTCATCAAAATCGGCGAAGAGGATATAGACAAACTGTCGCTGCATTTGAAAATGATTTTTATATCAATTCCCGCGAAGCCATTCAGGATTCACTACGAAGAAAGTATCCCTTCAATGCAATTTATCTGGCAACGGCCGCCAAAGTTGATCTGGTGCCGATCAAACCCGACCCATTCGAGCAAACCGAGTTTAGTCGGCGTCGCCCGGTTATGATTGAAGGCGCGGAATACTGGTATGTGACGCCAGAGGATTATATTATTTACAAGCTAAAAACTTACGTCGTTTCAAAATCCGAGCGTCAACTTAAGGATTTAAAAAATGTCTTAGCGACACAGGCGGGGAATTTGGATTTGGATTATTTACGCCTGTGGACGACCCGCTTAAATCTTTCCCAAGAGCTCGAGGCATTATTATGATCTTTGCCGATGACACGCGTCCCGAAACTCGCGAGGTGCTGATCCGGCTCTGGCGCGCCAAGAGTGAAGGCGAACGCGCACTGCACGGCTTTCGCATGTGGAATAGTTTTAAAAACCGCATCATGGATTCAATTCAAAGGGAACGGCCCGCGATCGATGCGATTGAGCTTTTGGTTGAAACCTTTCGACGCATTTATTGCAACGATTTCGCCCCGCAAGAAATGGAACGCATTTGCGAACGCATTCGGCGATATCATCAAGCAAGAAGTCAGTGACCAGTTACAAGTGTTCAACAACCAGCGACGAGCAACAAGAAACCAGCAACAAGCAACCAGCAACAATAAACCGGAGACCACCATGTCGGACGAAGCGATCAAAACGCCGAAGAAATTCTCACGACGAGACTTTCTCAAAGTGAGCGGCGGCGGTGCGGTTGGCGCGGCGGTGATTCCCTCGCTCGTCAAAACCATGCCGGCGCTTGCGGATGATGCAGAGATTTTTAAAGGCGCGACGACGATTCAACTCAAAGTCAACGGCAAAGCGCGCAGCGTCGAAGTGGAGCCGCGCACGACGTTACTCTCGGCGTTGCGCAATAAACTCGACGTCACCGGTTGCAAAGAAGTCTGCGACCGCGGTGAATGCGGCGCGTGTACGGTGATCATGAACAACAAAACCGTGCTCGCGTGCATGACGCTTGCGCTTGACGCCATCGGCAAAGAGATCACCACGGTCGAGGGCCTGCTGGTCGACGGCAAGCTCGATCCCGTGCAGCAGGCGTTTGTCGACAAAGACGCGTTGATGTGCGGTTTCTGCACGCCGGGTTTTGTGATGTCGGTGCGCGCGTTGTTGAACAAAAATCCGAATCCCACCGAGGCCGACGTGCGCAAAGCCGTTGCGGGCAACACCTGCCGCTGCGGAACTTACGGGCGCGTGTTTGAAGCGGCATTAGCCGCCGCAAAATCTGCATCCGGACGGCGATGATTTGTGGCAATCGGAAATTTAGAATATCGAGAACACAACGCGAACAGGGCTGGAATCCGATAGGCACAGCCAGACTGCTGTCAAAAACAATTGTCCAACGGATGAAAAACGACCCACGGATAAAAATCCGTTGGCAGCTTTTTATCCGTGGGTGACAAAAGTGTGAAGTTCAAATCCGGGGACGAAAATTTTGTGAGGAGAAAAACCCATGTCAAATTGGAAACCCCTCGAGCAAATGACGTATCTCGGCAGGCGTTATCCGCGTTTGGACGGCCCGGCGAAAGTTTCCGGCGCGGCGAAATATACGTATGATATCAACCTGCCGAATATGTTGTACGGCGCGCTGCTGTCGTCGCCGCATCCCGCCGCGGTGATTAAAAATATCGATGCGAGCGCGGCGCAAGCATTGCCCGGCGTGAAAGCGGTGTTGACGAATATTCACGCCACCGGTACTGTGCGCTACGTCGGAGAAGAAGTCGCGGCGGTGGCGGCGATTTCGCCGGAGATTGCGCGCGATGCATTGGAGCTGATCAAAGTCGAATATGAAGTTTTGAAATTTGCGGCAGACATCGACGCGGCGATGAAGCCCGATGCCCCGCGCGTGTTTTTTGAGCAGGCCAATATTCGTGATCCGCGCAAAGGCGGCCAGGGCGATATCGAAGCCGGATTCGCGCAAGCCGCGGTCGTGGTTGAAAGCGATTATCGCACGCAAGTGCAAACGCATCACAGTTTGGAAGTGCACGGCTGCATTGCGAAATGGGAAGGCGAGAATCTGATCATCTGGGATTCGACGCAGGGCGTGCATCCGATTCGCGAGGGCATTGCGAAATTTCTCGAGATTCCGCAGAGCAACGTGCGGGTGATTTGCGATTACATGGGCGGCGGTTTCGGCAGCAAGTTGCAATCGAGCCGCTACAATGGAATTGCCGCACGACTCGCGAAAGCCGCGAATGCGCCGGTGAAACTGATGCTGACGCGCCCGCAGGATTCGATGACCGCGGGCAATCGCCCAAATTTAATCGCGCACATCAAAATTGGGGCTACAGCCCAGGGCAAGCTTGTGGCGTTTGCGTCGAAAACTTACGGCACGGCCGGCATCGGCAACAACGCCACGGCACGATTGCCGATTGTTTATGAAGTTCCGAATACGTTAACCGAGCATTACGATGTTTATACGAATGCCGGCCCGGCGCGCGCGTTTCGTGCGCCCGGCTGTCCGCAGGCTTCTTTTGTGATGGAACAAGTGATGGACGAGCTGGCGGAAAAGCTGAATATGAATCCGCTTGATTTTCGTCTGTTGAATGACACGAATGAGACGCGCAAAAAAGAGTGGAAGCTCGGCGCGGAAAAATTCGGCTGGGCGAAACGCGCAGTGAAGCCGAATGCCGATCCCGGCCCGCTCAAACGTGGCATGGGCCTCGGCGCGGCGATCTGGTGGCCCGGCGGTCGCGGCACGAAATCGCAGTTGACGATTCTGCCGGATGGCGGCATCGAGATCCGCTGCGGTACACAGGACATCGGCACGGCGACGCGCACGATCGTCGCGGCTATTGTTGCCGAAGAACTCGGCGTGCCGATTGAATCAGTGAAAGCGCTGATCGGTGACACGAATTATCCATATTCCGGCGGCAGCGGCGGCAGCACCACCGCGCCGTCTGTTGCGCCCGCGAGTAAGAATGCCGCGGAAAAGGGCAAAGATAAATTGCTCGATCTCGCGGCCACGCAACTCGGTGTTGCGAAAACGGATTTGGTGATGGCGAACGGCAAAGTTTCCGCCAAAGGCAGCGCGGCGAAATCATTGAATTGGAAACAACTCTGCGGGCTGCTCGGCACCGCGCCGCTCGAAGTGCAGGGCGAATGGGTTGAAGGCCTCTCTTCTTCCGGCGTCGCCGGTTGCCAATTCGCCGAAGTCGAAGTTGATATCGAAACCGGTTTCGTGAAAGTGCTGCGCGTGTTGGCGATTCAAGATTGCGGCCTAGTGCTCAATCGCTTGACCGCAGAAAGCCAGGTCATTGGCGGCGTGATTCAAGGTCTCTCGTATGCGTTGCTCGAAGATCGCTTGATCGATCCGGTGACCGGCATTCCGATTAATACCACGTTCGAAAATTACAAAGTGCTCGGCGCGCTCGAGATGCCGAAGATCGAGGTGATCGTTTACGACGAACCGGCGCGCGGCGTGATCGGCATCGGCGAGCCGCCGAACATTCCGACGGCTGCGGCGATTGCCAATGCGGTTTATCACGCGATGGGCAAACGCATGCGCGAGCTGCCGATGACGCCGGATCGTGTGCTGGCAACGTTGAATTCGTGAGGTGAGGTGGAATAAATTGATGTGGAATAAATTCCACATCTAAAAGCTAAAGTCGCCTGAAGGCGACTAAAAAACAACGATTCATATCACGCTTTAGCGTGATTTAGTTTTTAGCCTGATGATTTATCATCAGGCGGAGGAGATTACCATGTATAATTTTGAATACATCAATCCGAAATCAATCGAATCCGTCCCCGCGTTGTTGAGCAAAAAATGGGATGAAACCATGCTGCTCGCCGGCGGCACGGATTTGCTCGATATGTTGAAAGAACGTCTGGTGCAGCCGCAGCGCGTGATCAATCTCAAAAGCGTGCCGGGGTTGAGTTATATTAAAAACGGCGCCGGTCTCGACATCGGCGCGCTAACGACGATTGCGGAGATTGCGGAGCATCCCTCGGTACGGAAAAATTTTGCCGTGCTCGCCGAGGCCGCGGAGAGCATCGCGACGCCGCAGTTGCGCAACATGGGTACGCTCGGCGGCAATCTCTGCCAGCGGCCGCGCTGCTGGTATTTTCGCAACAAAGATATCGTGTGCATCAAAAAAGGCGGCAGCAAATGCTATGCGGTCGACGGCCTCAACAAATATCATTGCCTCTTCGGCGGCGGCCCAAGTTTCATCGTGCATCCGTCGGACGCCGCGCCGGCATTGATGGCGCTCGGCGCGAGTCTCGATCTTTTCGGTCCGAATGGCAAAGAAAATGTCGCGCTGGCGGATTTTTATGAATTGCCCGTCGACAACATTCGCCGCGAGCATATTCTCGAACCGAATCAAATCATCACCGCCGTCAAAGTGCCGCAACCTGTGCCCGGCACGAAAAGCACGTATCTCAAATTCCGCGAAAAACAATCACTCGATTTCGCGATTGTGAGCGTCGCCGCGGTTTTGCAGATGGAAGGCAAAGTCTGCAAGAAGGCGAGCGTCGTGCTCGGCGGCGTCGCCCCGCTGCCGTGGCGCGCGGAAGCAACTGAAGCTGAATTGAATGGCAAAACGCTGATGGCGGATGTGATCAAAAAAGCCGCCGATGCTGCGGTTGATAAAGCGATTCCGATGAAGCAGAATGCGTATAAGATTCAATTGACGAAGGTAATGGTGCGACGGGCGCTGGAGAAGTTGGCGGCGTAACACAGACAGCGCGTCTGCACATTTGGAAAACGCAACTTCCTCGTATTTAAGGAAAGCAGACATGGCCAGAAAAAAAACTGACCGATTAACAAGCAACGTGCAACTGCAAATTATAGATATCCCACTTGAACAGTTGCTTTTGGATGCGGACAATCCTCGGCTTGCTTCCGGCGCAGGCGGTAATCTACAGAAAGAGCTATTGCGCGTCTTGTGGAATGAAATGGCTATTGATGAGTTGGCGCTTTCGATTGCTGCCAATGGCTTTTTCAGATATGAACCCTTATTTGTCATTCCGCAAGCCGCTCATGAAACAGAAAATGTGAAATATGTCGTTCTTGATGGCAATCGAAGGCTGGCTGCAGTTTTTTTGCTTCGCGATGACAAGCTGCGAGAAGAGTTGCGTGCCACCGATCTTCCCAAATTGAGCGTCACCCAAAAAGCGAAACTTGAGACTTTGCCGGTTTTGATCTTCAAAAGCCGCGAAGAGCTCTGGGAATATCTTGGCTTCCATCACATCAACGGCCCCCAACCATGGGATTCGTTTAGTAAGGCGCAGTACGTGGCTCATGTTTATGAGAATTATGATGTGCCTTTGGATAAAATTGCCGGCAAAATCGGTGACCGCCATGCGACGGTCAAAAGGTTATACCGCGGCTACAATCTTCTTCAACAGGCAGAGTCCATGGCCGGCTTTGACAAGGAAGATCGAGTTCGCAATCGATTTTATTTTTCCCACCTTTATACGGCGGCGGATCAACCGGAATTTCAGAAATTCCTCGGCATTGACGCCAATAAATTATTGCGACCCAATTCCGTCCCCAAGTCAAAGCTTGCCGAGCTTCAGGAATTGATGATCTGGCTTTATGGCAGCAAATCGGCCGGTAAAGAGCCCGTCGTTCATACTCAAAATCCCGACCTCAATATTCTTCGCGAGGTCATTAATAAACCCAATGCGCGTGCCGCGCTGCGCGCCGGATTTTCGTTGGAACGGGCGCACGAAATTGGAATGGGTGATAAGCGTCGCTTCCGTGAAGCCTTAACCGGAGCCAAAGAAGTGTTGCAACAAGCCAAGGGAACGGTTACGACGGGCTATTCAGGAGAAGAAGATTTGTACGCGATAATTGAAGATATCCTGCTCTATGCCGAGACCATAAAAGCGGAGATGGGGACAAAGCGCAAAAAATCATCTTACCACCCTCGCAAAGATTGATATGCTTGCATTGCCGTTTCCAGCGACTGATGAATTGAAACTCGCCGATTGGTTGGAGCTTTACGCCTTGCTGTCACCTGCCGGAATTTCAAGCCGTGGATATTTGGAGCGTTCGCTGCGAAGTTCCGCCGTTCTTTCAAATGATACGGCCATCGAGCAAAAATGTGTGCAAGTCTTCTCTGAATTGAAACAGCGTGAAAAATCCGCTCATCGAGCATATCCATTTGAAAGCAAGGGTATCGAGCTGCGTTTGAAGTCCAGCCTCGAAGATTTTCCTGCTTATGCTTTCTGTCTTTGTCTTTCCTTCTTTCAATGGCAACAACAGAGAGCAAGCAAAATCTTTCCGAGAAGAATGTTTGAGGCACTTGCCTGCACGGCTGCCGGCAACTATATTCATGGCGAGGTTTTAAGATTTGCGTCTCCACGCGAACAGCTTTCTAAAGAGTTCAAAAAAGCCGTAACTGAGCTTTGTCTTTTCATGGGAGAAGGAAATGGATTTCGCGATCAGCCCACACTTTCCAGCAAGGATGATACTTTGGATGTGGTGGCGCGGCGAAACTTTCCCGATGCTTTGCCGGGCAAGCTTCTTCTGTTCGGGCAATGCGCCTCCGGCAATGATTGGGAGGATAAGATTGACGAGTTGCAGCCCAGGTCGTTTTGTGAAGATTGGATGCTTGAGGTTCCGGTAAGCCCCATCATCAAGGCATTTTTCATTCCGCATTGCGTGAATTTACAGAAACGGAATAAAATCAGCCGGCGCGCCGGAATAGTTTTTGATCGTTGTCGCATCGCTTATTGGGTTCATCAACAAGCAGGCTTTTCAGGAAAAGAACGATATTTAAACTGGTGCAGGACGGTTTTAGCAAAGGCGTCGGCGTGAGCAACTGTCTCCATTAATTTTGATTTGATGAGCGGATGACAATTATCAAAGCAACCGATACGATGGCTGTGCCTCTGCGCAGCCCGTTTCGCTATCCGGGCGGCAAGACGTGGCTCGTTCCTTACGTGCGATTATGGCTGAAAAAACGGCGCGCGGAAACAAAGGGTTTAATTGAGCCTTTTGCGGGTGGAGCAATCGTGAGCTTAACGGCGGCTTTTGAAAAACTGGCCAAGAGCGTCACGATGGTTGAGCGCGATGAGGAGGTCGCCGCGGTGTGGAAAACAGTTTTGTCAAAAGACGTCAAATGGTTGGCTGAGCGCATCGTCACATTTAAAATGACAGTAGCAAGGGCAGACGCGATTTTAGAAAAGGATACGACGTCCATCCGTGAAAGAGCCTTTGCAACCATTTTAAAAAACCGCGTCAATCACGGCGGCATTCTTGCGCCGGGCGCGGGTTTGTTGAAGCAAGGTGAAAATGGCAAAGGCGTGCGGTCGCGCTGGTATCCGCAGACGCTGAAAAAACGCATTCTTGCCATTGCGCTGGTCAAAGATAGAATTAATTTTATTGAAGGCGATGGTTTTGCGGTGATGCAGGCCAATGCCAATCGTCGCGACGCGATGTTTTTTATCGACCCGCCTTATACCAAAGCCGGAAAACGGCTTTACAAATATTTCGAGATCGATCATCAAGCGCTTTTTGAACTGGCGGCGCGATGTGCCGGCGACTTCTTAATGACCTATGATGATGCTGCGGAAATTCGCGCCCTCGCTGAACGTTACAATTTTGCAGTGAGATCGGTGGCGATGAAAAGCACGCATCACGAAAAGAAAATGGAATTATTGATTAGCCGGAATCTCGATTGGGTGCCGTATGAGCATCGACGCCAACATCAAAATAATTGACTACGATGAAAGGCACTCGCGCCTCAGCAAAAACGCCGCTGTGTTTACTCGCTATACATTTTCGTGGTCGGGTGACACGTTTGATAAAACGTAAAGATCAATGCCGCACGGTTTAGACACCTCCCGGCCGGCGTGTAAACTTCAGATCGACAACAAAATAGCAGTTGCTTTTTTCCTCGAAATATTCGTACATTCTCTCCGCAGCGGCTGGCACCGCAATTGCATTTAAAAAATTGGGAACAATCGGCATTTTCAGCCATTTAAGAAGTAGCTTTTAATGAGTCATCGCGGGTTTATATGGGAATTTATAGCTAAATAAGGAGACCTGGTCTATGAAAGCGAAAAATTGGTTGTTGCTCTCAGGGCTGGCGGTGAGCGGTCTGGTGTGGAACGGATGCTACACGCAAATCGCCCGGCCGGACCAAGAAGAAGATACGCAGGTCGCGCGCGAATCCGAACCGGCGGATGAAGAATCCGGCGAGGCGCAGCGCGACCGGGAATTTGACGAACGCGACACGGACGATCGTCACGTCACCAATGTTTATGTGTACGACGATTTCCGGCGGGGCTGGCGCCGGCCCTCCTGGGCGTATTCGTCGCGATATGATTATCGCTATCCGCGCTCGGGATTTTATTTTTCCGCCGGCTTCGGCTATTACGACCCCTACGATTCATGGGGCTGGTGCGGCACGCCATGGAACTGGTGTGATCCGTGGGATGATTATTATTCCGGTTACTGGGGTCCGTATCATGGCTGGCGTCCTTCCTATTATAATGATCCGTTTTATTATCCCCGCCAGGTTAATCGTGATCGCGTCGTCGATCAAAAAAAGCGCACGTTTACGCGGCGCGGGGCCACACCGGCTGATGACAATTCCGGTTCGGGGGGAACGTATGCGACCGGCGGCAGTCGCGGCAGCCTGGCGCGACCGGTGTCGGGAACTTATGCGCGCGGTGATGACGGCAGCTATCGACGCGTGCGGCGCACGGAGGCGACCAACACGAAAACCACGAGGGAAGCGCCAAATGTCATTGATCGCGATAACGTCAATACCAATGATAGCGGCCGCCGGACGGTCAGACGCACCTCCGGTGATAGCGGCGAAAAAACCGTGGCGCGTCGCCCGAGCAATGACGGCAATTCTTCCGGCGGTTCGGATCGTCGCGGCCGCAAAGAGCCGGCCTCCAATGGCGGCAATACCGAACGTCGCGGCTCCGGCGATTCGTCTGGTGGCAACGTGGCGCGCCCATCGGGTTCCGGCTCCTCCGGCAAAAGCTCACCGCCGCCGAGCTCCGGCGGCTCTTCGGGCAATAGCGGCTCGTCAGATCGTCGCCGGCGGAATTGATGATGAAATAAATTGACCCAACGAATGATTTTTTGAAAATCTCCGATGTGATGTGGAGACTTGAAATGTTTGCAAATATGTTATGGACCTGGATTTCAGGAGATGATGGATTATGAAACGCAAATTGATGATCGGCGGAATTTTGTTCGGTCTGTTCGGCGGACATTCTCTCGCGACGGCGCAGGAAGAGATTTTTCAGCGCGGCGTCGAGCTGGGCATTGGCTCCCGCGCGCTGGGCATGGGCGGCGCGTATATCGGCGTTGCGGATGACTACAGCGCGAGTTTCTGGAATCCGGCCGGCCTCACACAGATTCGCCGGCTCGAGGGTTTCGGCACGCTGACGTACGGTCAGCATAAAAATGTTGCCTCGTTTGGCAGCGAAAGCAATTTGGACGAACTCACCACAACGCGCTTCAATAGTCTTGGCCTCGCTTATCCGGTGCCAACCTATCAGGGCAGCCTCGTTTTTTCGCTGGGTTATCACAGCGTCAAACCGTTTGAGTCGAGCCTGCAGTTCAAATTCTTAAACACGACGCCGGACGATTCGGTGGCGCAGGACTACAGCGAATTGGAGGAAGGCAGCCTGAACAACTGGACGTTTGCCGGCGCCGCCGAAATCGCGCCCAATTTCTCGCTCGGCGCCGCGCTCAATATTTGGAGCGGCGATAATATTTATCAGTTGACCTTTAATGAATCTGATTTGCCTTTCAATTTATATACCACCATGAATTTCCACGATGAACAGGAAGTGACTTCGACTTTCTCCGGATATAACCTGAAAGTGGGCGGGCTGTATCGGCCTCTCCCAAACTTCCGCCTCGGATTCACCGTCGGCACGCCGGTTACTTATACAATCAAAGAAGAATGGCGCAGAGATTGGGAAGAAGTATTTGATGCAGATTCCGTTCACACTTATTCAGGCAAAGGCCTTGATGAGTATAAAATCCGTTCGCCGTTTTCATTCGGCCTGGGCGCTTCGCTAAATGTCGCCAATCTCCTGCTCGCCGGCAGCGTTGAGAGCAACGACTGGTCGCAGGTCCGTTATGTCAGCGACCCACCTTTTGAAGATAAAACCAAAGCGGAAGCCAACAAGGAACTGCAGAGCCAATATCGCAGCACGCTGCGCTATCGTCTTGGCGCCGAGATGACGCTGCCGCTGATTGATTTGCAAGTCCGCGCCGGTTATTTTTATGATCCCACCCCGCTGGGTCCGGATTATTTTGCCGGCGGCCGCGTCCCCAAAGATGCGGATCGTGAGTTTTTCACGGCGGGCGCCGGCATTTTCCTTGATAAGCAGGTCCGGCTCGATCTCGGTGTAATCACCGGCCGATGGCTCGCTTACAAAAATCCTGACTTTTCAGAGAAAATTACTTTCAACCAGGCTTTTGCCGCGCTGGCATTTCGTTTTTAAAAATACGTCTCCTTCCCAAATAAAACGACCCCGACTCTTCTGCGACTTATCAGTGCTGCCACCGGAGAGCCGGGGTTCTGTTTGTTGGAGATAACCGGGGTTGCGCCTGCCAACTCGTAAAATTTGCCGGCTCTTTTTTTGATGCTTGAAATTTTCGGGTGCGTTTTGTATATTGTAGAAGTGACGCCCGAAATGTAACAAGAGAGATTGCCATGCAATTCGCCGATCCGCGCACCGATTTCGCCTTCAAAAAGATCTTTGGCAACGACCAGGCCAAAGACGTTTTGATCAGCTTCCTCAATGCCGTTTTGGGGCTTGACGAGGCGCACGCCGTTGTCGACGTCACCATTCTGAATCCCTGCGAAGCGCTCAAAACCAAATAGTTGAAGAAATCGAAAAGCTGAAACAGGAATTATACATTTTAAGATTCATCATCCTATGCAACTCAAGACTTTATCCGGCTTCGCTGCGCTGATCATGATTTGTAGCGCGGCCCTGTCTCAGGCGCAAACCGAAAAGGTCACGCTGCTTTTGCAGGGCGGCGAGGAGATCGCCTGCAAAATTCTACGCATCGCGCACGGCTATATTTATTTCGATGCCGCGACGAAAAGCCTGACCTACAAATACGGCGACTCCATCGAAATCGAAAAAGTCGCTGCAGTCCGGCTCGGCGATGGCCGCACGTTGACCTTGAATGATTATCTCCGGGCGCGCGGGCTCAGCCAGCCAACGGAGGAACCGCCACCGTCGAGGCCGCCACGAAATGATCTTCCGGAAATACAAACGCCGCCCCGCAACCTGCCACCGCCGCCGAGTGGGCCAGGCCTGCGCTTAACGAACCCGTTAACCGATACCCTGAAAACGTCGAACCCCATCGGATTACGGCTGCCGGATTTGCCGCCGCCGTCTGCGGCTGATATCGAGATGAATTACGCCGAGCTGGCCAATCTGCTCGCCGAGGCCGGGCTTGTGGGCAAACTGTTGAACGAGATCAATTCCGGCGCTTTAACGACGCGGGTTTTAACGAAGAGCCAGAAAGAATTGCTGAACGTCATCGCGCAATCGCCGGTCTGGATTTCCCGCAAAAGCGCTCTCCGCGAAGCGCAACGCGTCGCTGCCGGTGAATTTAACGTGCTTCGGCAACGTCAACCGGATTTTCTTTCGCGCGAATTTCGCTTCACTCCCGCCACGAACAAAAATGCGTTTGAAGAATTTGTCCAGTTCCTGCACGTGCAGAACGCCGTTTCGTTTCAGGAGCGCTGGCAGGAGGTGGTGAAGGTTTTCGGTGAAGACGCCGCCGTCGCGTTGCGCGATATTCTGGCGAATTATGACGATTGGTATTTTCTGTTTGGCGAGACGCTGGAAAAGCGCTGACGCACCCGTACCGCAACATTTATGTTGCGGCTGCAACATCTTTTAAAAATCCGTCAAAACTTCTCTTGACTCTCACCAAAAAATTTTGTATAGTAAATGACATAAATTTTGGAACGGCGCTCACGGATCGATCGCCAAAATAAACATGGAAAGGAAACCCATGCGCGTTAAGGAAAAAAAGCAAAGCCGCGCCCTAAAAGGGACGGCTTTTTTTTGTAAGAAAAATTTCTGTGCATTTCAATTAAAGGTCTACCGGAAGTATTTTCAGGGTAGGCCTTTTTTATGTCTAATCGCGATCGGGCTTTTTCAAGTTTTTTTCTGAAGGCTAAAATGTTTGCAAGCGACTACAAAATCACAGCGGTGCTCATGGATGATCGGTCGCTGCATCGCACGTTGTCCCGTCTCGCGCACCAGATCGTGGAATCGAATCGCGGCGCGGAAAATCTCGTGTTCGTCGGCATTCTCACGCGCGGCGCACAAATCGCCGAGCGCCTCATCGAAAAAATCGAGTCGCTCGAGGGCCGGCGGCTGCCGCTCGGCATGCTGGACATCACGTTCTACCGCGACGACATGCTGCGCTCGCTGAAAAAACCGCGCGTGCAGGCCACTAACATTCCTTTCGATATCGACGGCAAAGTCGTGATGCTGGTGGACGACGTGCTCTATACCGGCCGCACCATTCGCGCCGCGCTCGATGCGCTGATGGATTTTGGCCGCCCGGCGCGCATTCAGCTCGCCGTGCTGATCGACCGCGGCCATCGCGAGCTGCCCATCAAAGCGGATTTCATCGGGCAGGAAGTGAAAACCACCGCCGGCGAAGAAGTGCGCGTGAAATTGAAAAACCTCGACGGCGAAGACGGCGTCTATTTAGTCGAACTGACTGATGAAAAAAAATAAAAAAATTTGGTTGATCCACTCACCAGAGTTGCCAAGGGCGTTGACCCCAGCGAATGACATCTTTGTATTGCCCCTTGCAACTTGCAAATTGCTGAGGTCGCCATGATCATCTCTAAACACCTGTTGGGCCTCGAAGGTGTTCGACGCGAAGAGATTTCCCTGATTATAAAAACGGCCCAATCCTTCAAAGAAGTTCTCACCCGTCCCATTCCCAAGGTTCCCACCCTGCGGGGTAAAACCATCGTCAATCTCTTTTTTGAAGCTTCCACACGCACCCGCCTTTCTTTTGAACTCGCCGAAAAACGTCTCTCCGCCGACAGCCTCAATTTCACCACCTCCGGCTCTTCGGTCGCGAAAGGCGAAACGCTGAAAGACACGGTGCGCAACATCGAAGCGATGAAAATCGACATGGTGGTGATTCGCCATCAGGCTTCCGGGGCGGCGCATTTTCTCACGCAATGTCTCGAGGCCGGCGTGATCAACGCGGGCGACGGCCAGCACGAGCATCCGACGCAGGGGCTGCTCGATCTGATGACGCTGCAGGAAAAATTCGGGCGGTTGCAGGGATTGAAAGTCGCCATTGTCGGCGACATCACGCATAGCCGGGTCGCGCGCAGTAATATCCACGGGCTGATGGCTGTAGGTGCGGAGGTGGCGATATGCGGCCCGGCTACTCTTTTGCCGCGCGATATTCCCGCGGCGTTTGGCAAAGATTTGATCGTGTTCAAAAAAGTCGACGAGGCTCTGCGCTGGGCCGACGCCGTGAATGTGTTGCGTCTGCAACTCGAGCGGCAGAAGAGCGGCCTGCTGCCGTCGGTGCGCGAATATTCGCTGCACTTCGGCGTCACGCGGCAGCGCCTGGAAGCGGCGAAAAAAGACGTCGTGATCATGCACCCCGGCCCGATCAATCGCGGCGTCGAATTGGAAAGCGATCTCGCCGACAGCGAGTTTTCCGTGATTCTCGATCAGGTCACCAACGGCGTCGCCGTGCGCATGGCCGTGCTGTTCTTGAAGAGCGGCGGCGAGCAGGAAGTGATGAATGGAAACGGGTTGTAAAAAACGTTGGCCGGTTTGCCTGTTAGCCGGTTAACAGGCAAACCGGCGAACCGGCAAACTGTTTAACAAGGTTTATCTATGCCACGCAAGCTTGAAACGAAATCAATCAAAAATCTCCTCATCCGCGGCGCGAGAATTATTGATCCATCACAATCGTTCGACCAACACGCCGACATGGTGATCGAGAACGGCGTCATCTCTCGCCTCGGCAACAATCTCGCGGCGCCGCAGAATTTTGAGATGGTCGAGGGTCGCGATTTCGTGGTGAGTCCCGGCTGGTGCGATATGCACGTACACTTTCGGGAGCCCGGACGGGAGGATAAAGAAACCATTGCAACGGGCTGCGCAGCGGCGACCGCCGGAGGGTTCACCGCTGCCTGCCCAATGCCCAACACCTCGCCGGCGATGGACAAGCGCGAGATCGTCGAATCGGTGATTAAAAAATCCCGCGAAACACTTGTCGACGTTTATCCAATTGCCGCCGCGACCAAAGGCCGCGAAGGCAAAGAACTCTCCGAGATGGCCGAGCTTGTCGAGGCCGGCGCCGTTGCCTTCTCCGACGACGGCTGCGCGATTGCGACTGCGGAGATTACGCGGCGCGCAATGGAATATGCGAACATGCTCGGCGTTCCCATCATCGAACACGCGGAGGAGGCGAGCCTCGATGAGCGCGGCGCGATGAACGAGAGCATGTTCTCGACCAGACTCGGACTGCCCGGCATGCCGACGGTGGCGGAAGACATCATCGTCGCGCGCGATATTCTGCTGGCGGAATACACCGGCGCGAGCGTACACATCGCGCATCTCTCCTCGGCGCGTTCGGTGGAGCTGATCCGCTGGGCGAAGCAGCGCGGCATTCAGGTGACCTGCGAAGTGACGCCGCATCATTTCACGCTGACGGATGAAGCCGTGGCGGTTTCAAATTATGACACCAATACGAAGATGAATCCGCCGCTGCGCTCGCAACGCGACGTCGAGGCGATGATCGCCGGATTGCAGGACGGCACAATCGACGTGATTGCCACCGATCACGCACCGCATTCGATTGAAGAGAAAGACACGGAATTTGCCGCGGCGCCGTTCGGCATCACCGGCCTCGAAACCGCGCTGGGCTTGATCATCACGCGACTGGTAAGTTCAAATTTACTTTCACTCGCGGAAGCGATTGCAAAAGTCACCGCCGCGCCGCGCCGCATTCTCAATTTGCCCGCGGTGCAAATCAAAGAAGGCGAACCGGCGAATCTGACTTTTTTTTCACCCACCAAAATCTGGACGGTTGATAAAACGAAAACCTATTCGAAATCGCGCAACACGCCGTTTCATAAATGGGAGTTGACGGGAAAGGTGTTTGCGGTTTATAATAAACAGCAGTTGTGGGTGAATCCGGAGTTTTAGGCGCAGAGGGCAAAGCGCATAGCGGCTAACTCGAATGTCATCCCGGAGGGATCTTTTTTAGCATTGAGTAAAGTGCTTGTATGAAAAAGGATTCTTTCTGAATGACATGTTATTTGGAAAAGCTATTTTGGCTCAAGGAAAGAAGTGTTTGAGTGTATACTCGAAATTCAATCCTTTTTGAATTTTAAAATTTGATATCAATTCAAACAGATCAACCTCTTTATGCCCCAACTCAAAACCCCCAACAATTTCCTCGGCCTTGAACCGAAACTTGCAGATTATAAAAACGCGAAAGTCGCAATTTTGCCGCTGCCGTATGAAGCGACGACTTCTTATGGCGCGGGAACGAAGCGCGGACCGGCGGCAATTATAAAAGCTTCGCAGCAGGTGGAGTTTTTTGATGAAGAGTTGAATGTCGAGCCCTGCCAGGTTGGAATTGCCACGACGAAGGCCCCGGTGTTTGGAAAAGTGAGCGGGGCGAAAGCCGTGAAGATGATCGCCGACTCGTGCCGCAAACTGCTCAACGACAACAAGTTTCTGATCGGGCTTGGCGGTGAGCACACTGTGACGCCCGGCATGGTGCAGGCGATGCACGAAAAATATCCTGATCTCTGGGTGATTCAGCTTGATGCGCATAGCGATTTGCGGGATGAATACGCCGGTTCACCTTATAGCCACGCCTGCGCAATGGCGCGCGTGAACGAGTTCTGTCCTTTAATCGGGCTCGGCATTCGCAGCGGTATTATTGGCGAGCGCGAGAGGCTGCAAGCGCCGTCGCGGGTTTTTTATGCGCACGAAATGCGCCAATCGAGGTGGATGGAAGAAGTTTTCAGTCTTGCGGGAACGCGCGTTTACCTGACGATCGACCTTGATTTTTTTAATCCGGCGGAGATGCCGGCGGTCGGCACGCCGGAGCCGGGCGGTTTTGGCTGGTACGAGGCGCTCGATTTTCTGCGCGAGCTTTTTGCCCGACGCGAAGTGATCGGCTGCGACATTGTCGAGTTGATGCCGTTGCGCGGACAAACCGGCCCGGATTTTTTCGCGGCGCGGCTGGCGTATAAACTCATTGGTTATAAGTTTTTGAGCGGAAAAAAAGCTTGACTATTAGCCGTATATTTCATAAGTTTATAATTCGGATTTTTATGAAATAGAACAAGCCACTGACCGGTCATCCCGTGTGCGGGATAAGATTTGGAAAAGTTTGATAATTTAAGTGACTGGTCAGTTACTTGCTTAGAAGCTATAACAATTTCCAAGGAGAAATGAGTTTGCGTACCTACATTCCAAAAGCTGACGAAATCGAGCGGAAGTGGTATGTGGTTGACGCCGGCGGGCAGGTGCTCGGTCGTTTGGCGACGAAAATCGCGACCGTGCTGCGCGGCAAGAACAAGCCACAGTTCACGCCGCATCTTGACACCGGCGATTTCGTCGTCGTCGTCAACGCGGAGAAGGTTCGCTTGACCGGCAAAAAAGCCGACATCAAAACCTATTCGCATTACACCGGTTATCCCGGCGGCTTGAAGCAGGAAGTTTTCTCGGACGTGCAGCGCCGCCATCCGGAGCGTCTGGTCGAATGGGCGGTCTGGGGCATGCTGCCGCATTCGCGGCTGGGCAAGCAGCAGATCAAGAAGCTCAAAGTGTATCGCGGCGCGGCGCACCCCCATCAGGCGCAGAAACCGGAGAATTTAAATTAAGAAAAAATTATTTTAAGGCAAAATTATTATCGGCAAAATAATCTAAAAAAATTGACGTAACAATTTTGCTAAAGCCGTAAAGACCGAATTAGAGGAGTTCAATGAGAGTCGCTTCATTTGACGCGGTCGGGCGCCGCAAAACTTCCACCGCCCGTGTGCGCATGATGCCCGGCGACGGCAAAGTCGTGGTCAACACGCAACCGCTGCCGGATTATTTCAAGCGCGAGACGTTGAAGATGATCATCGAGCAGCCGTTGCAGCTCACCGAGACGCTGGGCAAATACGACATTTACGCCAACGTGATCGGCGGCGGCCTCACCGGACAGGCGGGCGCCGTGCGCCATGGCATCGCGCGGGCGTTGCTCAAAATCAATGACGAGTTCCGCAAGAAACTCAAAGTCGCCGGCTTTTTGACCCGTGATCCGCGCATGAAAGAGCGCAAGAAATACGGCCAAAAAGGCGCGCGCAAGAGATTCCAATTCTCGAAACGGTAACTCGTTGCTGGTTGCTTGTTACTGGTTTCTTGTTGCTGGTTGCTGGTGAAGAGGAAATCTCAAAAGACCAGCTACCAATTTACCAGCTACCAGAAACCAGCTACCAGAAACCAGCTATCAGATATTTCACACATCGGGCTGCGGCGTTGGGGTTTCCATAATTGTGGAACACACGCCGGTTGGGCGGATAAACTGCCTGCAGCCGGATGGCGGCGCTCAACATAAATGTTGAGCTACATAACCCCAAAACAGGAGATGTAGTTTTCGTGATTAATGTAACATTGCAAAATTTGCTGGAGGCCGGAACGCATTTCGGCCATTTGACGCGCCGTTGGAATCCGAAGATGCGCAAGTATATCTTTATGGAGCGCAACGGCATTCATATTATCGATCTCAAAAAATCGCTCGAATGTTTGCAGACGGCCTACAACGCGCTGGTTGACACCGTCCGCTCCGGCGATAAAATTCTTTTCGTCGGCACCAAAAAACAGGCGAAGGATATCGTCAAAGCCGAAGCCGAACGCTGCCACATGTATTATGTGAACGAGCGCTGGCTCGGCGGGATGTTGACGAATTTTAGCACCATTAAAAAAAGCATTAAACGGCTCAAGAATATCGAGAAGATGAGCTCGGATGGCACCTACGACAAAATCACCAAAAAGGAAATTCTGTCGCTGGAGCGCGAGCGCGACAAACTGGAAAAAACCCTCGGCGGCATTCGCGATATGACGCGGCTGCCCGGCGCGATGTTTATCATCGACACGGTGAAGGAGTCCATCGCGGTGGCGGAGGCCTCGAAGCTGGGCATTAAAATTTTTGCCATCGTCGACACCAATTCCGATCCCGACGTCGTACACTTCGCGGTTCCCGGCAACGACGACGCGTTTCGCAGCGTGTCGGTGATTACACGCGCGATGTCCGACGCGGTGATGGAAGGCCTGAGCGGCCTCCGTCCCGGCGCGGGCGGCAAAGAAGCCGACGAGGAAGAAACCGCGGAAGCGCGCTACGCCAAGAAAAGTTTCGACAAAGAAGTCGACAAGAAAGATTAGCGAGGTTTAGTTCAAATGTCTACCCAGGTTTCTGCTGATATCGTAAAAACGCTGCGGGAGCGCACCGGCGCCGCCATGATGGATTGCAAAAAAGCCCTTGTTGAAACCGGCGGCGATATGGACAAAGCGGTGGAGTGGCTGCGCAAAAAAGGCATTTCCAGCGCCGAGAAAAAGGCCGGTCGCACCGCGAATGAAGGCTTGATTGAATCGTACATTCATCCCGGCAGCCGCCTGGGCGTGTTGATCGAAGTGAATTGCGAAACCGATTTCGTCGCCAAGACGCCGGAGTTTCGCGCGCTGGTGAAGGATCTGGCGATGCAAATCGCCGCGACCAATCCGCGCACCGTCACCCGCGAGGAAATCGCGACCGATCAAATCGAGAAAGAGCTGGAGATTTACCGCACGCAGGCCCGCAACGAGAAGAAACCGGAAAATATCGTGGAGCGCATCGCGCAGGGCAAGCTGGAGAAATTCTATCAGGATTTTGTTCTGCTCGAACAGAGCTTCATCAAAGACCAGAACCGCACCGTCAAGCAAGTCATCACCGATGTGATTGCCAAGCTGGGCGAAAACATCGGCGTTCGGCGTTTTGTCCGTTTTCAACTCGGCGCTTAAAGGACGCAAATGGCTTATCAATTGTCGAGCTCGATGCCAGTAACTCCAAAAACCAGAACCGGCGAGCGGCCGGTGTTCAAACGGGTTTTGCTCAAATTGAGCGGTGAAGCGCTCATGGGCCAGCAGGGCCACGGCATCGACGCGAAAATGGTCGATCAAGTCGCGCAGGAGATCAAAGCGATCACCGATCTCGGCGTGCAGGTCGGCATCGTGATCGGCGGCGGCAATATTTTTCGCGGCCTGTCGGCGAGCGCGGCCGGCATGGATCGCGTGCAGGCCGATTATATGGGCATGCTGGCCACCGTTATTAATGGCATGGCGCTGCAGGATTATCTGGAGCGCCGTGGCGTTTTTACGCGGCTACAAACCGCGATTCGCATGGAGGAGATTGCCGAGCCGTTCATTCGCCGCCGCGCGATTCGCCATCTCGAAAAAGGCCGCGTGGTGATTTTCGCCGCGGGCACCGGCAATCCCTATTTCACCACCGACACCGCCGCCACGCTGCGCGCCGTCGAAATCGAAGCCGAAGCCATTCTCAAAGGCACGATGGTCGACGGCGTTTATGACGCCGACCCCAAAACCCACCCCGAAGCAAAAAAATTCGACACCGTAACCTATCTCGAAGTTGTCAAGCGCGGCCTGAAAGTTATGGACACGACCGCGGTGACGCTGAGTATGGATAATAAACTCCCAATTATAGTGTTTAATCTGACCGAGCCTGGAAACATCAAACGCTTGATTCTGGGCGAAAAGATTGGAACGAAAGTGATTGGTGACTGACATGGCCCACCCCATTATCAAAGACGCCGAAAGCCGCATGAAAAAGGCGGTTGACAGCAGCCGCGACGAATTGTCAAAAATTCGCACCGGCAAAGCCTCGCCGACCCTGCTCGACAGCGTGCGGGTAAATTATTACGGTTCAC
>Ga0247727_10007592_pt1 | contig 20549 bp, 14 predicted proteins | sample WisWelCaveWW1625_FD_202498 | JGI IMG/M metagenome (GOLD analysis project Ga0247727, IMG submission 202498) | Biofilm microbial communities from Wishing Well Cave, Virginia, United States - WW16-25 | ecosystem: Environmental > Aquatic > Deep subsurface > Groundwater > Cave microbial mat | place... | reverse complement strand
ATGGAGATGTTCGGCGCGAGCGGGAACTACGTGTTCTCGTCCGAGAGCGCGGTGCGCCTGATCGCACTGCTACTCGAGGAGCAGCTCGCCGGGCGGTTCGTCATGCACAACCCGCTGCTCCTGCCGCATGCGCGTCCCGTCACCGCCGAGGGCGACTGCGACGGCAACGGGGCCTCGGGGGACAACGGGTTCACCTGCGATTCGACCTGGATGACGATGAACGCCATCGGCCTCGACCGCGCCATCCTGTTCATGGACTTCATCGACGCGAACGCGGCGGCGAGCGTGGACGTCGCGTTCGTCGACGGCGGGTTCGCGGGGCCCGACGACTACGGTGCCGGGGACGTTCCGGACGGCGACAACAACCCGGACTTCGGTCCAGCGTTCGACTCGATTTCGCAAGGCGACTGTGACTCGGGCTGCGACGGCAGCGCAGCCGGGCCGAACCCGACGATGTGCGCGGGCAACGGTGCGGGCTGCGACTGGCACGGCACGATGACCTTCAGCGTCGCCGCCGCGGTCGCGAACAACGGCTTCGGCGCGATCGGTGTGGCCGGTCACGCCCGCGACGCGGGCGGTGCCGACGGGGCGTCCGGCATCATCGACCCGATCCTGCTCAAGATCTCCTACCCGTACATGACCACCGTCGCGCGCGCCGTCGAGGAGGCGGTGGGGCGCGATGCCGAGATCATCAACATCTCGTCCGGGTTTCCGTGCGAGACTCTCGACATCGACATCTGCGACGGCCCGACGCGAGTCGCGTTGGTCATCGGCTGCGCGGGGATCGTCCCGATCATCGGGATCCCGGGCGTGGCGTGCGGGGCGATGTTCGAGCTGTTCGCGGACGCGGGCGTCGACGACTTCGACCTGCTCCAGGAAGCGGTGGCCGACGCCGTCGAGGCCGACATCGTCGTCGTGGCCGCGGGGCCCGAGAACGTGGAATTCCCGGTCCTGGGCGAGCTGGGACCGTTCGACGCCGAGGACGTCGACATGGTCCCCTGCATCCTTCCCGGCGTGATCTGCGTCGGTTGGCTCGACGCGACTCGCGCGCCGAACGCCGAGAACACGTTCGGCTCGGCGATCGACATCTGGGCCCCCGGCGAGAGTCTCGTGACGACGGCGATCCCGGGCGGTGGCGGGGCCACGCGGACGTTCTCGGGCACGAGCGCGGCGGCGCCGTTCATCACCGGGGTCGCGGCGATGTTGAAGGCGATCGACCCGGGGCTGACCGCCGACGGCGTGCGCGACATCCTGTTGAGCACGAGCGACCCCCTGTTCGGCGGCTCCCCGGATGGAAACTGCCTGCCGCATCCGAACGGCGTCGTCCCCTGCGTGGGATCCGTCAACGTCCTCGGTGCGGTCGAGCAGGCAGCCGGGTTCACGCTGACCTGCAGCGGCCTCGAGGCCGACTCGAACGGTTCGTCGGGCTCGGCCACCGTCATCGACCTCCCTGGCGCAGGCGTGGTCGAGTTCGACGACGCGGTCGGCGTGCACGCTCTCCCGGCCGACGAGGACTGGTACAGCTTCTCGGTTCCCGACCTCGGCGCGCCATCGACCGAGGTGCGGGTCACGCTCGACGTCGCGGCGCCCGTGCACGGCACGCTGGTCATGGAGCTTTCGCGCTCGACGGCAGGCGGCCCGGAGGTGATCGGGACGGCCGACGCGGAGGACGGCTCCGCGGTATTCCACGGCTACTTCGAAGTCGGCTCGACCTACTTCGTGCGCATCACGGCCGACGACCCCGCAGCCACGAACGACAACTGCTACGGCGGGACGATCACGTTCTGGGTCGTGGGCCCGGGACCCACGGCCGACATCTTCGACGCGGCCGCGAGCAACAACAGCCCGAGCTTCCCGACCGACCTGACCGGCACCGCCTGGGTGCACGAGCACTTCGACGAGGGGATCCTCTCCGACGAGTTCATCGTCGGAGAACGGCAGACCGAGGACTCCTGGACGAAGACCATCTCCGGGCTCAGCCTGCACACGCTGACCGACGCCGACTACTTCAGCGTCCCGCTCCCCGATCCCGCGGATGGCGCGGCCTGGCCGGGCCACAGCGGCGACATCGACCTTGACCCGGACTCGGTGGTGCCGATGCCCGAGTGCGACGTCGTCGAGCGCTCGGGGCTCCTCGGCCGAACGGAGAACGTGATCTTCAACGGCGTCCTGACGATCACCGTCGTGCCGATCTTCGCACTCTCGGACGACGAGGTGCGGATCGTCGACACCGATCTCGCCGAGGCGGCGCGCGGCGGGAGGCTGAGCAAGTCGATCCCGTGTCCGCGCGAGGCCATGGCCGATCTCGGTCTCACCGAGGTGCTCTTCTCCTTCGGTGATCGGACGGGCCTCGGCGGCCGCAACCTGATCGTCGGCTACGACCTCATCCTCGAGTACAAGATCGACATCCAGCGGCCCGTGGGCGATCCCGAGGGATTCCCGCGTCGCTTCCCGCCGGGCCTCCCCTGCATCGGCGGCTTCTTCGGCGACTGCCCGGGCGGCGGCGGCGGCTGGGAGATGGGGCACCCGTTCGATGCGCCGTTCCCGTTCGACCTGCCGTGCCTGATGGACGGCTGCCCGGACTTCTTCCTCTTCGACTGGGCGCACGAAAGCGCGCTCGAGCTGCTGTTCAGCTCCGCGGTCGACCTGTCGTACGAGCTCTACGACCTCGGGCACGCGCGGATCGCGGAGGCGGTGCCGCTCGGGGCTCAGGGGTCGGGGGCGGGGTCCGCTCTCGCCGCCATGACCCCGACGATGACGAAGCGCCTGTTCGCCCCCATGGTGCGGCGCGGGCAGTACGTGCTCGTGGTGCGGGGCCCGGCCGCCGTGTACCGGATCGTGTACGTGACACGCGACTCGGACGGCGACGGCCTGCTCGACCCGCAGGACAACTGCCCCGTTGCGGCGAACTCGAGCCAGGCCGACGCGGACCAGGACACGCTCGGCGACGCCTGTGACTGCTCGGCGACCGATCCCACGACCTGGGCGACGCCAGCCGAGGTGAGCGGCCCAACGCTGCGGCGATCGACGCTCGGGCCCGACTACACCGTCCTGTCCTGGATCCCGCTCGACTACCAAGCTGGGCCGAGCACGCGCTACGACGTGATCTCGGGGTCGCTCCTGGCGCTCCACTCTGGCGCGACGTTCTCTTCCGTCACTTGCCTCGAAGAGGACATTCCGGCGAGCGGCATCGTCTCGCCCAACGACCTGCCTGCGGCGAGCGACGGCTTCTGGTACCTCGTGCGCGGCGAGAACCCGTGCGGCTCGGGCACTTGGGGCGACGGGACGCCCGTTCCCGACCCGCGCGACGTGCTCGAGACGCTCGATTGCGTGCAGGCCTCGCCCGTGCTCTCGATCTCGAAAACCGACTCGCCCGACCCAGTGCCCGCGGGCGGCGACATCACCTACACGATCCATTTCCAGAACACCGGCAATGCCGATGCGACAAGCGTCGTCCTCTCGGACACGATCCCGGCCATCACGACCTTCCTCTCGGCCGTCGGCGGTGGGACTCCGGACCCCTCACAAATCGTGCACTGGAGCCTCGGCACGTTGGCTGCCGGATCGTCGGGCATGGTGCAGCTCGTCGTCCGCGTGGCAAGCCCGCTCCCGACGGGCACCGTGATCACGAACGACGCCTACTCGATCGACAGCGCGGAGACCGCTCCCGTGAGCGGCGCTCCGGTCACGACGACGGTCGTCTCCTCACCCGTGCTCTCGATCTCGAAGACCGATTCGCCGGACTCGGTGCCGGCGGGCGCCAACATCACCTACACGATCAACTTCGAGAACACTGGCAACGCCAACGCGACGAACGTGATCATCAACGACACGCTACCGGCGAACACGACCTTCGTCTCGGCGAGCGGCGGCGGGACTCCGGACCCCGCGGAGGTGATCTGGAACCTGGGGACGGTGCCAGCCGGATCCGCCGGGGTCCTGCAGCTCGTCGTGCGTGTCACGAGCCCGCTCCCGACCGGCACCGTGATCACGAACGACGCCTACTCGATCGACAGCGCCGAGACCGCACCCGTGAGTGGGGCTCCGGTCACGACCACGGTCACCTCTTCGCCCGTGCTCTCGATCTCGAAGACCGACTCGCCCGACCCGGTGCCCACGGGCGGGACGATCACCTACACGATCAACTTCCAGAACACCGGGAACGCCAACGCGACGAGTGTCATCATCTCGGACACGATCCCGGCGAACACGAGCCTCGTCTCGGCGCCCGGCGGGACGCCGGACCCCTCGTCGGTCCAGTGGAGCCTAGGGACGCTTGCGGCCGGATCCTCGGGCATGGTGCAGATGACCGTTCGCGTTCTGGCAGGAACGACGATCACGAACACCACGTACTCGATCGACAGCGCAGAGACCGCTCCCGTGACCGGCGCGCCCGTCACGACGGCCGTCCTGCCACCGCCGATCGTGGCGATCGACCTCGATCCCGCGACGCCTTTGGCGATCAACTCGGCACGCACGATCTCGGTCTCGACCGCGACGCTCGACGTCGGCGTGATCGTGAACGCGAGCGGCAGCGCCGGCATCGGCGACATCGCCCGCATCGCGTTCGGCGTGATCAACGCGTTCAACACGGGCGGTGCGACCGTGGCGAGCATCACCCCGCTCTCGATCGTGGATCTGATGCCGCCGGCCGTCGCGCCCAACAACGCGACGTTCGCGGCGCTCGCGGGCGAGTTCCAGCTCGGCGGCGCGCTCATCGAGCGTGGCGCGCCGGCGAGCCCCTACGTCGGACCGGCCGTGCAGTTCGCGCGCTTCCGCATCACGTTCGGCGCACGAACGATCGGCTCGACGGTCCGCGTGTTCCTCGGCGACGCGGGTCCGGGCTCCGCCGCCGTGCGCGCGGCCTCGGGCGCCGACATCAGCGGCGACGCGACGGCCGACGGTACGCCAGTCGGCGGCGTCGCCGGCGCAGACCAGGGAATTGGAGCGGGTGTGAGCTACCTCGACGCCGTGATCACCTTCGGTCCGTGAGCCGCCAGCCGCCGGGCCCCTGAGGGGTCAGGTCTCGAATCTGCGTGTCTTCCCTGACACCACGATTCGAGACCTGACCCCAACTCTTGACGCTGCTCTGCAGCAGCAGTACCTTGCCGCCGTCACCCCGCCGGCGATAGCATCGCCGGCCCGACGCCCCGCAAGGGGCGTTTCCTTTTACAGTGCTCGGGGTCATAGGTCTGGTCCGGCTGGCGAAGCACCGTATCGGATCGGCAACCGTTCTCCGACGCGTTCCCCTGTTCTGCCGGAAGCCGGATTTGCGGAGGTATAATCTCCCGCGAGGCTCTGCGATGTCGACTTCATTCCCTGATCCACCGCAAGTGAGCCGTCGCCTCTCACGCCCCGTCGTCCTGTCGCTGCTCGCGCTCGCGGCGCTGGCGGTGTTCGTGGTCGGCGTCGCGACCCGGGCCGACGACGAGAGTTGTCCGTCGAAGGAGACCGCCGTGAAGGATGAGCTGAAGGAGCGCCTGACCCCGATCGAATATCACGTGACGCAGGAGTGCGGCACGGAGCCGCCGTTCAAGAACGCCTACTGGAACGAGAAGCGGGCCGGGATCTACGTCGACGTGGTGAGCGGCGAGCCGCTGTTCAGCTCAGAGGACAAATTCGACTCGGGGACGGGGTGGCCCAGCTTCACGCGACCGCTCGAGAAGAAGGAGGTCGTGGAGAAGCGGGACACGACCCTCGGCGTGACACGCACCGAGGTGCGGTCGAAGGACGCGGACTCGCACCTCGGTCACGTGTTTCCCGACGGCCCGGGCCCCACGGGCCTGCGCTACTGCATCAACTCCGCCGCCCTGCGCTTCGTCCCGGTCGAGGACCTGGAGCAGGAGGGGTACGGCCAGTACCTGCCGTTGTTCGGCAAGGCCAAGGCCAAGGCGACGAACGAGGAGGCGGTGCTGGCGGGAGGCTGCTTCTGGGGCATGGAGGATCTCCTGCGCGAGCAGCCAGGGGTCCTCAAGACCGAGGTCGGCTACACGGGCGGCCGCACCAAGAGCCCCGTGTACGAGTCGGTCAAGACCGGCTCGACGGGTCACGCCGAGTCGATCCGCATCGTCTTCGATCCGTCGAAGACGTCCTACGAGGCGATCCTGCGCTTCTTCTTCCGCATCCACGACCCGACGACGCCGAACCGCCAGGGCAACGACGTCGGCACGCAGTACCGGAGCGCGATCTTCTATCGGAGCGCCGAGCAGCGCGAGATCGCCGAGCGCGTGAAGGCCGAGGTCGAGGCGAGCGGGAAGTGGCCGCGCCCGACCGTCACCGAGATCGTCGAGGCGGGGCCGTTCTACGCCGCCGAGGACTACCACCAGGACTACCTGGAGAAGAACCCCGGCGGCTACACCTGTCACTGGGTGCGGGATTGATCTGGATCAGGCGGCGCGTCAGCCCGCCGGTTGCACGTCGGTCTTGGGGAAGTCGCTGCCCTTGAAGAGCAGCGGCTCGCCGGCGTGCCGTGCAAGCGCATACGCACAACCGTCGCCCAGGTTGAGTGCTGCCCGCGGGTCCCTTCCGCGCGAGAACGACGATCGCCGCCTCGAACGCGTTCACGCAGGCCACGAGCCGCATCCCCGCCGCGCTGACCGCAGTGACGAAGGTATCGCGCTCGGGTTCTTTGAAGAGGATCGCCAGGATCGCGGATGGATCGAGGACCATCAGGCGAACCCGCCGTGCTCGTCGTAGGCCAGCACCTCGTCCGCCTTCCGCGTGTCGAGGTCGGGCAGCGCCGCGCACCGCTCCGAAACCTCGAGGATCGCCTCGCGCATCGAGGGAGCCGTGCGGCGGCCTCGCGCGCGTAGCAATGCCTCGCGCAGCGCCGTCACGACGGCCTGGGTAATGCTCGTACCCGTCGCACGTGCCAGCTCCCGGGCCGCTGCCTCAGCTTCCCCATTCTTGATGTTAATGGCCATCGACGCACCTCAGGGGGTGAATTCTACCCGTCAGGGTTGATCCTACCCACCTCAAATAGTGCCCCGCAAGCCACGGTGTCTGTACGGCGCCCGATCAGGGCGTCACGATCTTGATGTCGCCGTTGATCGTCTTGATCGTTACGCGGTTCTTGCCGCCACCCACCGAGCCCGCGGCGCGCAGGTACTTGCGCGGCGAGCCGTGCCCGTGGTCCCAGTCGTCGGTGCTCGAGCGGGACAGGTCGAGATCGCTGACGATGCGGTAGCTCCGGCCGCTCGCGCGTGTGTAGGCGATCTCGAGGTCGAGCTGCATGCCGAACCCGCGCGGGACCGTGAGCGTGATGTCGCCCGACATCGACTGCAGCGTCACGTCGCCGCCCGAGCCGACGACGGTGGCCTCGACGTTGCCGCCCATCGTCGTGGCCTTGATCCAGCCGTCGGCGCCGTCGATCACGACGTCGCCACCCATCGTCGTGGCGCTGACGAAGCGGCGCGCCTCGGAGACGTGGATGTCGCCGCCCATCGTGTGCAGCGCGACGCCCTCGGGCGCCTCGGACACTTCGATCGCGCCGCCCATGGTCGTGATCTGCACGGTCTCCTCGGTCACGTCGACGTCGCCCAGGCGGTCGAGCGTGGCCAGCTTGCCGTTGCGCCGCGCGACCCGCTCGTAGCGCACGTTGCCGCCCATCGACGAGCCGGTGACGTCGCCGACCACGTCCTGGAACAGCACCTCTCCGCCCATCGTCTCGAGCGAGCCGTCGAGCTCGGAGTCGGTCAACCGGATCGGCCCGCCCATCGTCTTCAGGCGCGCCTCGCCGCGCACGTCGTGCAGCGTCAGATGGCCGCCCATGGTCTCGCCGCGGAACGCGCCCTCGACGCCGTCGATCTCGAGACTGCCGCCCACCGAGTCGAGCTCGATGTCGAAGCGCCGCGGCACGTGGATCTCGAGGTCGATGCTCGAGCTCGGGTGCCCGCCCTTCCGGACGTAGCGCGTGACAATCTTCAATCCGTCTGCCCCCTCGTCGAATTCGACGACGGAGCCCTCGGACGCCGAGTAGGACACGCGGACCGCGGAGCCGCCGTCGCCTGTGACCTTGACGCCCCCGCCGGCCTCGAGATCGAGGGTCAGCGTCTGGCCCGGAGACGCGTGGAACTCGTGCTTGCCTTCGGCTTCCGCGCGGACCGCCGGCGCGGCGAGCCACAGCGCCGCGGTTGTGAGGACGAGGCAGGCGAGCGCTCTGCGGAACATGGGAACCTCCTTGGATGGGTCGTCGTTCGTCTTCATCACTTCTCGTACTCGTCGAGGCGCACGATCAGGGCGGCGTTGCCCGGCGCGCCGGCGTCCCCGATGGCGCGGCGGATCGCCGCGGGCTCGAGGTGCGTGGCCAGGTAGTCCAGCGCCTCGAGCCGCATCTGCACGGAGTCGTCCTCGCGCAACGTGGTCAGCACGGCCGCTTCGATCGCGGCGTCGGGCCGGTCGGCGGCGAGAATGGCCAGCGCCTTGCGCCGCACGGCCAGGTTGTCGTCGTGGTGCAGGGCGAAGATCAGGGACTCGCGCACCTTCGCCGCCATCCCCGCGGATGCGAGCGAGAGGGCCTTGAGGCGCGAGCCGGTATGGGACGGGTTCAGGAGCGACTGGGCCAGGATCTCCTGGACCAGCGGCGAGCGAGCGCTCTCGGTCACACGGACGTGCCGGGTGACGTCGAACTCGAGCACGACGCGTCCGCCGTCGAGGCGCCGGAAGGTCACGTCGGAGTAGGTGAACGGCGAGTCCTCGACGTCGAGCAGGCTCTCGTTCGACACCGCCTCGTCGGTCATCTCGCCGAGCAGGCTCCTCGTGGCGGGCTCGCGCGCGTCCGAGCGCAGCCAGGCCGTGGCGAACCCGGCGCCGAAGAGGAGCAGCCCGGCAAGCGCGGCCGGCGCGAAGCGCAGCGCGAACGGTGCGAAGAGCGACGCCCGGCGCCGGCGCGCGTGCCCGAGCCGAACCTGCTCGAGCACCCGGCCGCGGAGTGCGTCGAGATCCGCCGTCTCCGTGGCCAGGACCTCGCCCGCGAGCTCCGTGAGCGTCTCGTGCGCGGAGAGCGGCTCGCGGCAGTCGGGGCAGCTCTCCGCGTGCTGGCGGAGCGCCCGGGCCTCGGGGACGGGCTCGCCGGCGACGAGGGCGCGCAGGCTCTCCTCGAAGCGGCCGCAGTCGTTCATGATCGGGCCTCCGTCGACGCGGACAGGTGGGTCCGCATCTTCCTCAAGCTCCGAAAGAGGACGTTCTTCGCCACGCCCTCGCTGCAGCCGAGGACCACGGCGATCTCGTGGACCGACAGGTCCTCGAAGTAGCGCAGCACCACGGCCAGCCTGTGTCTCGCGCTCAGCGTGTCGAGCGAGCGCCGGAGGAGCGAACGTGTCTCGCGCCGCCCGAGGCCGACCTCCTGGGGCGCCGACCGGCCGGCCGGGATCTCCTCGGCGAGACCCTCGGCGCGGTGGCGCTTCTGGGCCCGGTTCCAGTTCATGCTCTCGTTCATGGCCAGTCGCAGGACCCAGCTCCGGAGCTCGCCCTCGCCGCGGTAGGACGGGAGCTTGGCGTGGATGCGCAGGAAGACGTTCTGCGAGACGTCGAGCGCCGACTGGGAGTCCCCGGTGAAGCCCAGGGCCACCTTGTAGACGAGTCGCTCGTAGCGCCGCAGGAGTCGCTCGAAGGCCACGACGGAGCCGGCGTGGATCTCGGCGATCAGCTCGGCGTCGGTGAACTCCACGGCCCCTCCGAACTCAAGGACACGCGGGGTCGCCGGGGGTTAGCAGGAAATACGGTGACAGCTACCGAAACTCGCGGGGAGTTTCGGTAGCTGTCACCGTATTTCCCCTCATTTCCCCTCATTTCTGGGGAAAGCCGCGGTCGCGCATCAGCGCGGCGATGCGCGCATCGCGTCCGCGGAAGGCGCGATACGCCTCCGCCGGATCGACCGCGTTCCGCACGGTGAACAGGTGGGCCACGAGCTTCGACGCGAGGTCCGTGTCGTAGAAGCCGCCCGGCGCCTCGGCGAACGCTTCGGCCGCATCCGAGGTGAGCACGTCGGCCCACATGTAGCCGTAGTAGCCCGCGGAGTAGCCCTCGCTCGAGAAGATGTGGCCGAAGTGCGGGCTGCGGTGGCGCATCACGACCTGGTCCGGCATGCCGAGCTCCGCGAGGACCGTGCGCTCGAACGCATCGGGGTCGATCCCCCGCGGGTCGACCATGTGGTACCGGAGGTCCACGAGCGCCGAGGCCAGGTATTCCGTCGTCTCGAAGCCCTGATTGAACCGGGCCGCCTTCTTGATCTTGGCCACGAGATCGGCCGGGATCGGTCGGCCGGTCTTGACGTGCACGAGGTAGCGATCGATCACGGGGTCGGTCAGGAGCCAGCGCTCGAGCAGCTGCGACTGGAACTCGGTGTAGTCGCGCACGCCGCCGTTCAGCGTGGGATAGGCCACGCTCGACGAGAGCGTGTGCAGGGCGTTGCCGAACTCGTGGAACAGCGTCCGGGCGTCGTCCCACGAGATGAGCACGGCCTCGTCCGGAGCGCCCTTGATGAAGTTCGAGTTGTTCGAGGCCAGCACGGTCCGCGTGCCGTCGAACGTCTCGTGGCCGCGGTAGCTCGAGGCCCAGGCGCCCGAGCGCTTGCCGGGTCGCGCGTAGGGGTCGAGATACCACAGACCGACGAGCGTACCGGACCCCTCGTCCCGGACCTCCCACACCCGCACGTCGTCCTGGAACACCGGAACCACGCCCGCGGGCACCGGCGTGAACGTGAAGCGGAACAGCTCGCCGGCCACGAAACACATCGCCCCGCGCAGCTTGTCGAGCTGCAGGTACTGCTTGACCTCGTTCGAGTCGAGGTCGTACTTGGCCTTGCGCACCTTCTCCGCGTAGTAGCGGTAATCCCACGGCGCGATCGTGATGCCCGCGCCCTCTCTGTCTGCGATCGCCTGCATGTCGGCGACCTCTTCCGCGACGCGGCCGAGCGCGGCGGGCCACACCGCCCGCATCAGGTCGAGCGCGCGCTCGGGCGTCTTGGCCATGCGGTTCTCGAGACGCCACTGGGCGTAGTTGTCGTAGCCCAAGAGACGCACGCGCTCGTACCGCAGCGCGAGGATCGCAGAGATCAGCGCGTTGTTGTCGTGCTCATCGCCGTTGTCGCCCCGGAAGTAGTAGGTGCGCCAGACTCTCTCGCGCAGCTCGCGCTCGCTCGAGAAGGTCAGGAAGGGGTCCATCGACGATCGCGTGTTGGTGACCGCGTACTCGCCCGCGTGGCCGCGCTCGGCCGCGGCGGCCGCCGCGGCCTGCACGAGCGAGTCGGGTAAACCACCCAGCTGGTCCCGTGTCAGGTACAGGACGTACCCCTCTTCGTCGGCGAGCACGTTGTTCGCGAACTGCGTCTGGACCACGGCCAGGCGCTTGTCGATCGCCGCGTAGCGCTCCTTCGCCGCGCCCTCGAGCGTCGCGCCGTTGCGCGCCAGCTCGTCGTAGCGCAGCCAGACGAGGCGCGGTTGGTCGGGCGAGAGGGAGGCTCGCTCGGGCCCCTCCTGGACCGCGCGGATCCGGGCGAACAGCGCGGCGTTCTGGGTGATCTTGGAGCGGTACTCGGCGAGCTTCGGCGCCATCTCGCGCTGGATCTCACGGAACTCGGGCGTGGAGAGATTCGAGCTCCAGATCCCGTAGTACGTCAGCGCCAAGTCGAGCGCGCGGCCGCTGCGCTCGAGGGCCAGGATCGTGTTCTCGAACGTGGGCGGGTCGGGGTTGCGGGCGATGGCGTCGACCTCTTCGAGGCTCCCCGCCATGCCGGCCTCGAGCGCCGGCTCGAGCGCGGCGAGCTCCATCCGGTCGAAAGCGGGCACGCCCCCGTAGGGGCCGGTCCAATCGGCCAAGAGCACGTTGCTCGGCATGGCGGGTCGGGGCTCGGTCGATCTGCGCGGTACGTCCGGCACACGCGACGACCGAGGTCAGCGCGGCGAGGGCGAGGACGCTCCGCAAGTACCCGCTCATCGATCTCGGATTCTAGCAGGGCGAGAGCCGGCTCAGGGTCCGCGGCGCGCGGGCCGGGAGAACGGCGGCGGCACGATCTCCCGGGCGTCCTGCTCGCCCACCAACCGCAGGGCCTCTTGCACACCGCGCTCGAGCTGCGGATCGCGGCCCCCGGCGACCGCGCGGGTGTCCTGCTGGACTTCGATGTCCGGAGCGATGCCCTTCGTTCTCGCCGATCCAGCGATTCTCGTTCGGGTCGAACTCCGCATTGTCGGGCGCCGTGATCCCTCCTCCGTCGACCATCCGGTAGTGCACGGACGACTTGACGAGGCCGCCCCAGGTGCGCGTGCCAATGAGCGGACCGGCCTTCTGCTGCCGGAAGACCCAGGGGAAGAAGTCGCCGCCCGACCCCGCACGCTCGTTGATCAAGAGCACCTTCGGCCCGAGGATCCCGGCCGGCAGGCGGAACGGCTTTCCTCCCGGGACCTCGTTCGTGATCGCAGCGCGCAGGCGGCGCGTCACCAGGTCGACCATGTAGTCGTCGAGCAGGCCGCCGCCGTTGAAGCGCTCGTCGATCACAGCGCCGAGCTTGTCCTGCTGGGCGAAGAAGTAGCGGTTGAACGAGACGACGCCCGGGGTGCCGGTGTTCGGCACCCAGACGTAGGCCAGCTTCCCGCCCGATAGCTCGTCGACGCGGCGGCGGTTGTCCTCGACCCAGGCGCGCTGGCGCAGCGCGTCCTCGCTCGCGATCGGCTCGACCGTCGCGGTCCAGGCGCCGTCCAAGGACGGCTTGTCGTTGATCTGCAGCACCGTCTGGCGGCCTGCCGTCCCGTCGAGCAGGCGATACGGATCGTCGGCCGCGGTCAGCTCGACGCCGTCGACGGCGACGAGGTAATGGCGGGCCTCGACCTTCAACCCCGGGCGATCGAGCGGCGCTTGCATCTCCGGGTTCCAGCTCTCGAAGGTGTAGATCCGCTCGATGCGCCAGCGGTTCTCGTGCGCGCCGAGGTCCGCACCGAGAACCCCGACCCGCGACGTGTCGACCTCGGGCATGTCGCCGCCGAAGACGAAGCTGTGGCCGACCGACAGCTCGCCGTTCATCTGGTCGAGGACGTAGCCCAGATCGGCGCGGTGGCGGATCCAGGGGATCAGCGGGGCGTAGCGCTCGCGCACCACGCTCCAGTCGCGGCCGTGCAGGCTCGGGTCGTAGAAGAAGTCGCGCTCGTAATGCCAGGCTTCGTCGAAGATCTGCTTCCACTCGGCCGCGCGGTCGAGGTTCATGCGCAGGGCGACCCCGAGCGGCTTCTCCTCCCCCGTCGGCGGGGCCTCCGTCCCGACGACGAGCCAGCTCTCGCCAGACTTGTAGAGGAGCTTCTTGCCGTCGCCCGAGATCGAGACCGCGGAGACGCTCTTGGCGAACACCTTGGCCTCGCGCTTCTCGAGCGAGAACTTGTGCAGGGTCGAATCCCGACCCTCCGGGTTCCGCTGGCCGACGAAGAGCGAGCCCTCGGGACCGGCGAGCGTGGACTGGTATCGGGCCGCGGGCATCGGCAGTGCGACGATCCGCCGTTCGATGCCCTCGAAGTCGATCTTGACCTCGATCGGCTTCTCGTCTTTCTCCTCGTCGCCTTCGCCCTTGCCCTTTTCCTTGTCCTTGCCCTTCTTCTTGTCTTCGTCTTTCTTCTTGTCTTCCGCCGCCTCCTCGTCGCTTTCGGGCGCGAACGGTGTCGCGTCGTCCGCCTTCAGCACGGCCACGTAGACACCGTAGGTCGGATCGGCGCCCATCTGGCTCGTGTTGGCCCAGCCCGAGCCGAGGGCCAGATCGGTGCTGGCGAGGAAAAAGAGGTGCGCTCCGCCGCGACCCCACGCCGGCGCGATCGCGTCGGCCATGGCGTCGGTCACGGGCCGGGCCAGCTCGCCCCCGCGAGACCAGACGACGACGCGGCGCAGGCTTTTCGGGAAGGTCTTGGCATAGGCCAGCCACTTCGAGTCGGGCGACCAGACGAGGCCCATCGCGCCGCGCTCGATGTTGGCTCCACCCCCGTCAGCCGTCAGGATCTTCTCGCTCTCGACCTCGAGGATGCGCACCCGCACGTCGTCGACGACGAAGGCAATGCGGCTGCCGTCGGGCGACCAGCTCGTCTCCCAGGCCATCTTCGATTCGCCGAGCGGGATGCGGCGCGGCGTGGCGAGGCCGTCCTGCGCCGCGATGAGCAGCTCGTACCCGGCGCCGGAGTCCGAGACCCAGGCGATCTCCTTGCCGTCGGGCGACCGGACGGGCGCGCGGTCCGCGGTGCCCGAAGAGCGGGTCAGGTTGCGCGTGTCGCCCTTCTCGACGGGGACGCTGAAGACTTCGCCGCGCGCCTCGAACAGGGCGCGCTTGCCGGTCGGCGACAGCGAGGCCGACTCGAGCAGATCCTGCACGTCCTCGAAGCGTGTCTCGGCCCAGGGGAAGTCGCCGCGCACCGTGATCCCGAGCTGCCGCGTCGCGCCGCCAGGAAGATCGAGCGTTTGCAGGTAACCGTCGCGCTCGAAGATCAGGCTGCCATCGTGGCCTGCGAGCCACTTCACGTCGACGTCGTCGAACTTCGTGAGCTGGGTCAGCTTCGTCGACGCGGGATCGTAGGACCAGACGTTCATGACCTGGTCGCGGTCCGAAAGGAAGTAGATCGCGCTGCCTATCCACACCGGATGGACGTCGGTCGTCCGCGCGTTCGGCAGGCGCGTCTCGGCGAGCGTCTCGAGGTCGAGGATCGTGAGCGGCGTGTTCTGCCCGCCGCGGTAGCCCCGCCACTCCGTGTCCCAGCGGCTGACCCGCTCGACCACGATCCGTCCGCCGTCGGGCGAGTACGAGCCGTCGTGGCCGAACGGGGCCAGGATGAGCGTCGAGGGCCCACCCGCGACCGGCACCGTCCACAGTCGCTCGTACCCCGAGGGCGCCGTCTCGCGCTTCGAGGCGTAGAGCACCCGCTCGCCGTCGGGCGTGAAGCCGCGGGCGTACGAATCGGAGGGATACCAGCTCAGCCGCCGCGGCGTGCCACCCTCGAGCGGGATCACGTAGACCGCGGGCACGCCCGAGCGGTTCGAGGTGCAGGCGATCGACCGCCCGTCGGGCGAAAAGTGTGGATCGCTTTCGACGGCGGGCGTGCTGGTCAGTCGTCGCGCCTCGCCGCCCGCGCGCTCGACGACCCACAGATCGCCGCCGTAGGCGAAGGCGACGTGGCTCGCGCTGAGCGTGGGCTGGCGCAGGAGCCGCGTGCCCTCCGCGCTCGATGCGCTACAACAGGCGAGGCAGGAGAGCCCTACGACGAGCAGGTGGCGATGCGACATGGAGTCCCTCTCTGGGCTGGGTGTCACGCCGGCGCGAGGACTGAGAGCAAGTGACGGATCTCCGCGTCGACCTCGCCCGGCTCGCAGGTCGTCTGCACGATCTCCTCGCGCAGCGCCCTGCCGTAGCGCTTGCGCATGCGGTGCACCGCGGTCTTGACCGCGGCCTCGCTCATGGCGAGCCGCTCGGCGACATGCTGGTACGGCGTGTCGGGCGCGTCGGCTCGTCGAACTCGCGCGCGCGGTCGCCCTTCAGGTATTCCGCGTGCACCCGTTCCAGGGCCTGCTGCAAGACGACGTGCGCCCATTGTCGATCGAAATCGTCCTCGGGTGCTCCGCGAGTGATCGTGTGCGCCTGGTACCGGCGGTCGGCTTCGAGCGCGTCGAGCGAGATCGGCTTGACCCCGCCCCCGCGCTTGCGCGCCGACTCGCGATCGCGCTCGTTCGACAGGAAGTTCTTGACCGACGCGAGCAGGAACGAGCGGAAGCGGCCGAGGGCCGGGTCGGCCTGGCGCAACACGTCCTTCTCGAGCAGGTGCACGAAGAAGCCCTGGGTCAAGTCCGCGGCCTCGCTGGCGTCCCGGACCTGGCGGCGCGCGAACGCGTAGAGCGGGTACCAGTAGATGCGGCACAGCTCGGACAGCGCCGCCCGCGCGCGGTCCGGATCGTCCGTGCGCACGGCGAGCACCAGGCTCCACTGGGTCGTGCCGAAATCCCCCGCCATCCCCGCGGTGTACCGGAATCCCCGCCGGGAATCAAGGGCTAGTGCCAGAGCGCTCCGAGCTCGATCGCCAGGCCGTCCCAGTTCGGGTGGCGCAACGTCGACTCGTCTTGCGCGACGATCACCGCACGGAAGACGCCGGACTCCGCACGCAGACACTCGATGCGACGGGCGTCGGGATCGACCAACCAGTAATGCAGCACGCCGAGCTCGGCGTAACGTTGCGCCTTGAGTCCACAGTCGCGGGAGCGGGTGGATGGGGAGAGGACCTCGACGACGAGGAGCGGTGCTCCTTCGATCCCCCGCGCGGAAACCTGCCCTCGATCTGCAACCGCGATGATGTCCGGCTGGACGATGTCCCGATCCGCGAGGATCACGTCGATCGGGGCGTGGAACATCCACCCGAGGCCACGCGTGCGAAAGTACTCGTCCAGCGCCCGTTCGAGAAGCCACGAGGCCCATTGCTGAATCGTATCCCGATGCGATCGACACGGCAATCCGCGAAAACTACCGGTCCCTTCGCTGCAACGGTAACGTCCTCCCGGAGTTCCTTTTGACACGACTCCTGTAGGATGGGCCGCCGGCGCTCGGGGCCGGCCTGGAGGAGGGAGGTCCGATGCGATTCAAGGGTTTCGCGGTGATTGCGACCCTCGCGCTCCTTCTCGGGTGCGTGCCGTCGCTGTACCCCTTCTATTCCGAAAGCGATCTCGTCTTCGAGCCCGCGCTTGTCGGCACGTGGTGGGGTGGGGATTCTGAGGAGTCGTGGACGTTCACGCAGGCCGGCGAGAAGGCCTACGAAATGGTCGCCGAGGCCGACGGGGTGAAGAAGGAGTTCGAGGCGCACGTGTTCCGCCTCGGTGCGGTGCTGTGGCTCGACCTGTATCCGGTCACGCCGCAGCAGCCCGACTTCCACGACGTGCACCTGATCCCGGCCCACACCGTGTCTCGCGTCTGGCTCGACGAGAACGCGCTACGCCTGGGCATGCTGGCTCCCGAGTGGCTCGGAGCCAAGATCAAGCGCAAGGCGGGCTTCGTGGCGCACGCACAGCTGGACGACCGGGTCGTGCTCACGGCGCCGACGGCGCAGCTGCAGAAGCTGCTGCGGGCCCACGCGGACGACCCGCTGGCGTTCGGTCGACCGGTGGAGTGCGCGCGCGAGGATGGTCGTCGGGCCGTGTGCATCGAAACGGGGACGGCGCAATGAGCACACGTGCGGGTGGCAGGTGGATCGCCACGCTCGTCGTGGCGTTCCTGGCGAGCGGCTGCTCGATCAAGCGCCTGGCCGTCAACAAGGTCGGCGACGCGATCGCCTCGAGCGGCTCGGGCTACGAGAGCGACGAGGACCCGGAGCTCGTCGGCGAGGCGCTGCCGTTCAGCCTGAAGCTGCTCGAGAGCCTGCTCGCCGAGTCGCCGAAGCACGAGGGCATGCTGCTCGCGGCGTGCAAGGGGTTCACGAGCTACTCCTACGCCTACGTGGACCGCGAGGCCGAGCTCGCGATCGAGAACGACCTCGACCGTGGACTGGCGCTGGAGCAGCGTGCGCGCAAGCTCTACCTAAGGGCCCTGGGCTACGGCCTGCGCGGGCTCGAGCTCCGGCAACCCGGCCTGACCGCGGGCCTGCTCACCGACCCGCGGGGCGCCGTCGCCGCGGTCGAGGCCCAGAACGTGCCTCTCCTGTATTGGAGCGCTGCGTCGCTCGGCCTCGCGATCTCGGTCTCGCTCGGCGACGCCGCGATGGTCGCGCGGCTCCCCGAGGTCGAGGCGCTGCTCGATCGGGCGCTCGCGCTCGACGAGGCCTGGCAGGACGGCGTGCTCCACGAGTTCACGATCGTGCTCGAGTCGGCGCGGCCGCTGGGAAGCGGCGGCCGGGCGGCGCTGCGCCCGCACTTCGACCGCGCGCTCGATCTCTCGAACGGCGATCGGGCGAGCGTGTACCTGGCCTGGGCCGAGTCGGTCTCGGTCCGGGAACAGGACGCCGCCGAGTTCCGCTCGTTGCTCGAGCAGGCGCTCGCGATCGATCCGGACGCACGGACGGAGCTGCGTCTCTCGAACCTCCTCGCGCAGCGCCGGGCCCGCTGGCTCCTCGATCGCACGGAAGATCTGTTCCTCGAAGCCGGAGACGCGCCATGAGCCGACGAAGCATTGCCCGCGCGCTCTGCGCCGCTACGGCGGCGCTCGCGCTCGCAGGCCCCGCGGGGGCGAAAACCGAGATCCGGATGGGCACGCTCGCCCCGGCCGATTCGCCGTGGCATCGCGTGCTCGTGCAGATGTCCCAGGAATGGCGCGACATCACGGGCGGCGAGGTCACGATCAAGATCTTCCCCGGCGGCGCGCTCGGCGACGAGAACGCGATGCTGCAGAAGACGCGCGTCGGGCTCCTGCAGGGGATGGCGATCTCGGGGATCGGACTGCCCGAGATCGAGCCGGGTGTGATGGCGCTGCAGATCCCGCTGATGTTCGAGTCGTACGCGGAGCTCGACTTCGTGCGCGATCGCCTCGCACCCGAGCTCGAGCGGCGCATCGCGGCCAAGGGGTTCATCGTCCTCAACTGGGCCGATGCGGGCTGGGTGCACTTCTTCACCAAGAACCCGGCGCGGACGCCCGACGACGTGCGCAGGACGAAGCTCTACATCACGGCCGGGGACGCAGACACCGAAGAGCTGTTCAAGGCCGCCGGTTTTCGCCCGGTCCCGCTGTCGCCGACCGACATGCTGACGTCGCTCCAGACCGGCATGATCGACGCGTTCGACACGCCGCCGCTCGTCGCCCTGGCCAACCAGTGGTTCGGTCTGGCCCGGCACATGATCGACCTTCCATGGGCTCCGCTCGTCGGGGCGACGATCGTCGATCGCAGGGCCTGGGACAAGATCCCGGAGGCGCACCGGCCGAAGCTGCTCGCTGCCGCGAAGCGCGCGGGCGATCGGTTCCGCGGCGAGATCCGCGGGCTCAACGACGGCGCGGTGCTCGAGATGCAGAAGCGCGGGCTCGAGGTCGTGAAGCTCGATGCGCCGACGCGGGCCACGTGGCGCCGCGAGGTCGAGGCGGTATACCCGAAGCTGCGCGATCGGCTCGTGCCGGGCGATGTCTTCGATCGGGTGCGTCGCCTGCGCGACGAGTACCGGGCGAGCGCGGCGCCCGAGGAATGATCGGACTGCTCCGCCGCGCGGGCACGGGGCTCGGCCGCGCCGAGGCGGGTCTGTCGATCCTCGTCCTCGCGGCGATGGCGGTGCTGCCGATTCTCGAGATCATCCTGCGCAAGACGATCCGCGTCGGCGTGCCGGGATCGATCCTGATCGTCCAGCACCTGACGCTCTTGATCGCGTTCCTCGGCGCGGCGCTCGCGGCACGCGAGGGCAAGCTGCTCGCGCTCTCGACGGCGAGCTTCGTCCCCGAGCGGCTGCGCGGCCGGCTGCGCCTGTTCGGCCACGCGGCGGGTGCGGGCGTGTCGGCCTGGCTCGCCGTCGCGGCGCTCGACTTCGTGCGCTCGGAGATGGAGGCCGGGCGGATCCTCGTGCTCGGCGTGCCGCTGTGGGTCGTGCTCTCGATCCTGCCGATCGGCTCGGCCGCGATCGCCCTGCGCCTGGCCCCCGCCGAGCGCGGCGAAGATCGGCAGACCCGCGAGCGTCGCGGCGGCGAGGAGCACGAGGCCCGGAGCGAGGAGCGCGCGCCCCTCGACCCCGGGCACGGCCGCGAGGAGAGCGGGGAGCGCGAGGCCTCTTCACGCTGAGCGGCTACGTGCTCGGCGCGGGGCGCGCGAGCGACCGGCTCGTGCGCGTGTTCACCGCGCTCGTCGGCTGGCTCCCCGGCGGGGCCGCGGTCGTCACGACGCTCGTCTTCGCGTTCTTCACGTCGTTCACCGGTGCGTCGGGGGTGACGATCCTGACGCTCGGCGGCCTGCTGCTCCCGGTGCTGCTCAAATCGCGCTACCCCGAACCGTTCTCGATCGGCCTCGTCACCGTCTCGGGGTCGATCGGCCTGCTCCTCCCGCCGAGCCTGCCCGTGATCCTCTACGCCGTGAACGCGCAGGTGCCGGCGGACGATCTGCTGATCGGCGGCATCGTTCCCGGGATCGTGTTCGTGGTGCTCGTCGCGCTGTGGGGCGTGCGCGAGGGCGCACGCGCGGGCGCCGAGCGGACGCCGTTCCGCGTGGCCGACGCAGGGAGCGCGGTCTGGGAAGCGAAGTGGGATCTACTCCTCCCGGTGGTCGTGCTCGTCGCGATCTTCGGCGGATTCGCCACGATGGTCGAGGCCGCGGCGCTGACCGTGCTCTACGCCGTGTTCGTGCAGTGCGTCGTGCACCGCGACGTGCGGCCGGTGCGCGACCTGCCGCGGGTCTTCGGCGAGTGCGCGAGCCTCGTCGGCGGGTTCCTCCTGATCCTCGCCGTGGCCCAGGGCCTGACGAACTACCTGAGCTTCGCCGAGGTCCCGACCCGGGCCCTGGCCTTCGTCCAGGCTCACGTCGAATCGCCGATCGTGTTCCTGCTCGTGCTCAACGTGTTCCTCTTGATCGTCGGCGCGCTGATGGACATCTACTCGGCGATCTTCGTCGTCGTGCCGCTGATCGTGCCGATCGCCGCGGCCTACGGGA
>Ga0247727_10007591_pt1 | contig 20551 bp, 18 predicted proteins | sample WisWelCaveWW1625_FD_202498 | JGI IMG/M metagenome (GOLD analysis project Ga0247727, IMG submission 202498) | Biofilm microbial communities from Wishing Well Cave, Virginia, United States - WW16-25 | ecosystem: Environmental > Aquatic > Deep subsurface > Groundwater > Cave microbial mat | place... | reverse complement strand
CACTCTTGTTCCTAACGACGTACTCGAAGACCGCGATATCCCTGCCGGGACCATATCCCCAAGTATGTACGTAGCTGTGTACTACGATGCCAATAGGTTTACTTCGTCGCGTGGGTCCGCTATACCAAAGGTCAGCTCTGGTGTCCGTATCCTTGAGTATGCAGAACATGTCTTCATCGGAGCGATACACTGGGCGATAGAGATGCCGTTGCAGCGGGTCTGCGACGTATTGCGCAGCACCGTTGACGAGGCGAATTGGCCAATCGTTGAAGTTGGAGCCCGAGATGTCAACTCCATCGCTATCGTAATCAAGGCTCGAGTACACAACGTAGTCAGGGTCATCAACGTACAACCATCCGGCTCCGTTGAAAACAGAGTCATATCCGGCCTTTGGATCACCGACTCTACCGGGGACCATTTGATCGAACGGACCATGTGATAACTGAGACGGCCTCATGAAGTTTGCGTCTGAAACCATAAACTCACCGTTCTTGATTGCTAGGAAAGCCAGTCCGGCTCCGCCCGGTAGAGGTAACATGTGGAAGCTACCCCGAGGCCAGTACGCAACCGGCTGTCCAAATAACCAGCCGGTTTGACTTTCGTATGACCAGTCCCCCCAGAGCATACCGCTGTTGTAGAGAGCAAACTCGAAGTTACTCTGTCGACTGATACGCCGGAAAAGGCTACCACTCACCTGTGCTTGCGAATCGTCAAAAGTGAAGATAACAAAAAGGATGATACAGAGGCTAACCGGCAGTGTGTGTGGAAAGTTGCGGACCATCGAATAGAAAGATCTACATACAACAACTCTATTATTCCCCCGGGGAACAAAGCGGTCGGGGCCGACCACCTTGTTCCCCAGAGGACTCAATAATTTCCAAGGATGTGTTAACAAACTATTAGATCGGGATTTCCGAATTTGCAACAGCATTCGGAACCAGCGATCTTCCCGTATTGAGGATTACTGGGAGCCCAGGGGCATGAGCCTGGATGACCACATTCGACACCATATCCCTCTTCCACGACGAAAGGCACGATGCTCAGCGCGATAGACAAAATAATGAGCAATGAGAAAATTGCTCCGAAGATCTTTCGCGTCTTCATAAAAACCTCCTTATTATGTTGTTGTTGGTTGTTAGTTATTCAGTCAGCTACTGCTGACTGATCAATCTAAAAAGGCTAACTCGTTGCTAAATGGCTCTCTTAATCTCTTCCTTCGCTTCATTGCTTAACACACCTGGCCACACCTTTATTACAAGACCAGAAGAATCCATTAAAATCGTTTGCGGTACCAAAAGAAGTTTATATTTTTTCATCATCGTAGAGTCGTTTGCGGTTGAGTAGACCGGAAAGGACAAATTCACCTTTGAACGGTACTCTTTAATCTTGTACGGCAGATCGGATGAGAGTCCGACGATGTTTAGATCCCCACGCGGGATTTCTTTCAAGAGCTTCGTCCACTCTGGCATGTTCTGCAAACAAGCGTGGCACCAAGTCGTGAATACGAGAAAGAGTTTTTTTCCTTTCATCGTCGGATCGATCACAACAAAAGTACTGTCTAATTTCATTACTGCGAAGGGCCTGACGGAATCTCCTCCCTGCATAATTGCTTGACGGTTAGTCTCGTCGATGAGTCGCTCAACTCTTTTGACGAGTTCATCATTCTTCCTCACTAAGAAATAGTTCTGCACCATCATGATCACAATGACCACACAGAGCAGGATGATCAGAAGTCTAGAGCGGTTGATTGTTGGGGCCATAGTCTAAGCTTCCTTCGGCGCAGCCCAAGTCTGAGACGCAACAACACCGGACAATACGAGAAAAAAAACATTCCTCAGTATCGCAGTGTCAGGAGAACTATCGGGCAGGAAATCCCCGAAGCAGCCGCAGTCAACATCGACCCCGGTGTGTGAAGCAGAGATCAAAACACTGGTGAACACAAGCAGCAGAGAAAATGACGAGATTGCTCCAAACTTTCGGGTCGCAGGATACAGAAGCAAGAAACAGATGACAAGCTCGGTAAGAACGAGCATGATGAGCCAGAGGGGGGAATCAGAAACCGGTAACCAGGGAATCGATGACGTGAAGGCGTGAAACTGCCCAAGAGCGATGAGCTTCCCTCCTGCGGAAAGAAGGAAAAGAAGTGCTAAGGCATACGCTACCCCCCCCCCGCAGGAAACTACCAATATTGGCACGGTCGATGGCCATATGAAGCCTGGTAACGGCAACAACAAGCTAAATAGCAGAACTGAGAAAGTCAAGTATTACTTTCCCACCACAACCGCAAACTTCTTGATCGTCTTCTTCCCATTAGGTGCTTCGACGTGCGCAATGAGCATCTGGCTTGCTACCAGTTGTCCACCCTCACATCAGCCCATTGCGCGCAAATCCTACGGTAGCCCCGGCTCCACGAAGATTAGCTTCTCCCGCTCCATCACAACGCTTCCCGCTTGTGCACCCTTTGGTTTGCGAATGTATTTGCGCAGACAGTAGGCGATCGGGACCGTGCCCGCATTTTTCATCTTGCTGTAGTACGCCGCGATACTTGCAGCCTGACTAATCGCTTGCCTCGATGGTTGCGTCTTTCCGGTGCCGACTTTAAGCACTACGTGTGAGCCGCTCGCTCCACGAACGTGAAACCACAGGTCGTTTGGCTTTGCATACTTCATTGTCAGGAGATCGTTGCTGTCGCTGCTTTTCCCCACCCAGACCTCAAAATCTCCGTTCACCTTAAACGAGCGGAACGGCAGTTGTTCGCGCGCCCCGCCGGCTGAAACGATCTTCCATTCCAGCAGTTGCGCCTTATGTTCTTGCTGAAACTCATCGAGCTGTTCTTTGGTCTGGCAATAATCGAGATGAAGAAGAAGTTTTTCGAGCAATGCTTGCTTCACCTTCAGTGTGCCCAGCCCCCGGCTCAGATCCTCCTCCGCGGCCCTTGACTTTTTGGCCTTTTCGAAGTATTGCTCGGCGTTCTGGACCGGCGTACGTTTTGGATCTAAGGTAATGCGCACGGGTCTTTTGTTGGGAGAAAAAATGTCTTCCAGCGCGATAAATTTCGTCCCCTTCGTTAGATGCTGAAGGTTTGCCATGAGGATGTTTGCGATGCGTTCGTTCTCCCTGCCGCGTCCCGCGGCAGCCTCCTGCTGAATTGCCGCCAGTGTGCGCATTGTCCTATCGTACTCGCGCTTGAGCTTATGAATGAAGTCTTTCTTGCGTAGCTCAATTTCATGAGTCCGCGATGATTGCGCTGCAAGCGTACGGATCGCATCGTTAACGGAAGGAAAGTGTTCCACCCGCATGCCGGAAAGATGTTGCAGGGGGATTACCGAAAAGACGCGCGGGTCATTATCCCTGAAATACACCGTGGGCCTGGGCGGTTGTGTTTCATCCAGCAGACTCTTGACTCTGGCGTGCATGTTTCGGTAATCATCGTCATTCAGGAGATGAACCTGTGCGCGCTCATCAATGCCCGACCGGTGAAGGATTTCACGAGCGAAGGTTGAACCGAGAACGGGGATGGCTGTCTTCAGCGAGTCAAAGATCGTTGATGAAATCTTTTTCCGGATTTCTGATGAGAAGGAAACGGCGCTCGCAAGCATTTCTTCATAGTCTTGCTCACGGATTATGGAAAATCGCTTTCCCACAAAGTACTTGCTGTTCTTGAATGCATTCTTGATTATTCCATGTTCACCGACCAGAAACACATTGCTTGCTGCCGTTCCAAACAGCTGAAGACAGAATTGCAGATCGTTGCTCAGATCAATGGAGACGATGCGGTCTTGAGAACCCGTCGAGACACTTCTGATGCGTGTGCCGACGGCTTCCGGAAACAGATCAACGGAATTCTTCCTTGCTCGTCTGACACGGTCGCGAAGGAATAGGAAATTCAGTTCCGGATTGATCGAGACATCCAATGTGTGATCGGCGTTCGCTGTATGAACATCGGCATCCGCGGCGCCAATGGAGATGAGAAGCTCGTTCTTTCGCTGAGTAAATATTTCGGAAGTTGTTGCGGCGGCAAGAACGGCGTTCAGCTCTTTGGCCAAGGCACGCAGGGTAAAAAAGTGGGTCCACATGTGGACAATATATCCAAATATTGATGTATTCTCAATGAATCGGCATTACAGTACTGTGGACATCCTGTTCATAAGTGAGTTCAGAGATTGTTCATTTCGCCTTCTTGCCAATCGAGGTTTATTTTCGTACTTTAGTCAGGCGGTTTTTCTCAAATATCACTTATTTCAAGCCGTGCAGGTCGATTTGCAACCAGGGTGTTGAGAAGCGATGATTTCAAGTATGACCGGTTACGGGAGAGGCGAAGCGGGCAAAGCTGGTGTGATTGCGACTGCCGAAGTCAGGGGCGTCAACAGCCGGTTTCTTGAGGTCATTACGAAACTTGCCCCCGCTCTTGCTCTCCGGGAAAGTGCCGTGAAAGAAATTGTTCGTTCGAAAGTCAGCCGGGGCAAAGTAAGCGTCAGCATCTCCTTTGAGTATGAGAGCGAAGCAGAAATTCCGATCAGGATTAACACCGGCGCCGCAAAAGCCTGTTACAAGTTGCTCGGTGAGCTACAGAAAACGCTCAAACTCAAGGAGAAAGTCTCTCTGGCCCATCTTTTGAAATTCTCGGAAATCTTTGAGCCCGTAGAGAGTCACGAATCGGATGAGGGTGAGTGGAAGCTCGCCGAACGCGCGCTCCTCAAAGCGCTCGAGGATTTCAACACCATGAGGCAAAAGGAAGGGGCGGAACTGATGAGGGACCTGCGCCAGCGAATACTTAGCCTCTCGCAAGGTATCGATACGATTGAACGCTCCTCGAAGGATCGCATACCGGAAGAGCGGAGCCGCCTTCAACAGCGATTGCAGGAAATACTGCAAAATAAATTCTCGATTGACGCAAATCGCTTGGAGCTTGAGATTGTGCTTCTTGCCGATAAACTCGATGTGACGGAAGAATGCGTGCGATTCAGGAGTCACAACAAGTTTTTCCTCGAGGCTCTCACGAATGGAGAAGCGGCGGGCCGCAAGCTGAATTTTCTCGTGCAGGAAATGAACCGCGAGGCGAACACCATAGGCTCGAAATCGGACAATGCAGAGATGACGCACGTCGTCGTTCATGTGAAGGAGGAATTAGAGAAAATCCGGGAGCAGCTGCAAAACGTTGAATAATGCTGTTGCCCAGACTGATTGTTATTTCAGCGCCGAGCGGCTGCGGCAAGACGACAATTGCGCGGGAGCTTCTGCGGCGGCATCCGGAGATCGAGTTTTCTGTTTCTGCTACAACAAGGGCCAGACGCCGCGGAGAACGAGCCGGCAAGGATTACTTTTTTCTGACGAAGGAGGAATTCACGAGCAAGGTTCAGCATGGCGAATTGGTGGAGTGGGAGCAAATTTACGACGATTATTATGGGACGCTGAAAAGCGAGATCGATCGAGCGCTGAACGGGGGCACGAGGATGGTATTCGATGTGGACGTCAAAGGTGCGCTTGCCATCAAGAGGAAGTATCCGCACGAAGCGATCCTTATCTTTATCAGTCCACCGAACATGCAGGTGCTGAAGCAGCGGTTGGCTCGACGGAAAACGGAGAGCGCTGCGTCGCTTCAAAAGCGCCTGGACCGCGTGCCGATGGAACTGGCACAAGAAAAGAACTTCGATTTCAGCGTGGTGAACGATGATATTTCTCGCGCGGTCGAAGAAGTGGAATCAATTGTGGGTCTGAAGAGAACATCGAGAGGATGATAACGCAAAGGGCATAAGTATCAGATAAGGAGGAAGGAGAATACATGGCGGTTAGACCGATCGATATCAGGTATCTTGAGAGCAAAGCTTCGAACATCTATGAAGCGATTGTCGTGATGTCCAAGCGAGCGCGGCAGATCAATGAAGAGCTGAAGATAGAATTCAACAAGCGTCTTGAATTGGTCCAGAGCAAGCAGATGATGGAATCCACTGACGAGAACGTGGAACCGGAGGTAAACCCGGATCAAATCAATATCGCCCGTGAGTTTGAGAAACTGCCCAAACCGACGGGGAATGCTCTCGAGGAACTCATGGGAGACAAACTCGGGTATTGGTACAAAGAGGAGAATCAAAAGCAGCAAGATGCAGAGTAAGAAGATTCTGCTTGGCGTGACCGGAGGAATTGCGGCATACAAAGCCCCGCTTCTTGTACGCGAGTTGAAAAAAGGGGGTGCCGAGGTCCGCGTCGTGATGACGGAGCCCGCAAAGGAGTTCGTTACTCCGCTGACGCTCTCGACGCTTTCTGAAAGCGAGGTCATTGTGGGAACGTTTCCAGGTCAGGCAGGAGCCACAGTGAATGCGAGCACGTGGCACATCCATCTTGCCCGGTGGGCAGATGCGATGCTGATCGCTCCTGCAACGGCGAACACGATCGCGAAAATCGCTCACGGTTTCGGCGATAATGCAGTAACCTCGCTTGTGCTTGCGCTTCGCTGCCCGCTTATTATCGTTCCGTCGATGGATGTTGAGATGTGGGAGAACCCCATCACGCAGGCGAATGTCACTGCGCTAAAGCAGATGGGGTGCTTCGTTGTCCCGCCGGAAGAAGGGGAACTTGCCAGCGGTCTTGTTGGGCCGGGAAGATTACCTGAGATTGAAACCATCGTGAAAGTCGTCTCGGAGGTCCTGGGCAAGACACACCGCGACCTCGCGGGAAAGCGCATCCTTGTGACAGCCGGACCTACGTATGAACCTCTTGACCCTGTTCGATTCATCGGGAACCGGTCATCCGGGAAAATGGGATTCGCGATAGCGAATGCAGCGGCATTACGCGGAGCCGACGTGACGCTGGTGAGCGGGCCTTCACACCTCATGACCCCACGCAATGTTAAACGCTTCGATGTCGAAACGGCGGCTGAAATGTATCAAGCCGTAATCCATCATGCAAAATCCGTAGATGCCGTCGTGATGGCTGCCGCCGTCGCAGATTACACCCCCTCAACGGTAGCAGCGGAAAAGATCAACAAGGAAGATGAATCGGAGCTGACGGTCAAGCTTTCTGCGACGAAGGATATTCTTGAAGAGCTTGGTAAACAAAAAAACGGAAAGATACTCGTTGGGTTTGCACTTGAGACGGGCAACGGAATGGAACATGCGAAAGGCAAACTGAAGCGAAAAAACCTTGACGTTATTGCCGTCAACAATCCACTGCGTGAGGGCGCCGGATTTGGAAGCGATACAAATACGGTGACACTTCTAACCAGGAACGGCGAGGCCAAGCACCTTCCGCCCATGTCAAAGTTCGACGTGGCGACAAAGATTCTCGATCATATTGCAGCGCTTTTTGGGAGTGAGGCATAGTTTTCTTTGAGCCGCCACCATGAATCAGACTCTGGATGATTTCAGCGGCGAATTTCATGAGCTTCTCGCACACGTAGAGAGATACTTCATGCAGCAGAAGGATTTATTTGGCAATGTTGTGTACGTTGAAGAAAAAAAATCGGCGAGAAGGCCTTCCGTTACTCATGACACCTTCACCTACCCCGATGAGCCGTGGGTGCAGGCCCCGACGCTGAGTGGGCTCAACGCCGCGATCTGTACTTGTATCAAATGCCCTCTGGGGCATACACGAACCAACTTCGTCTTTGGTGTCGGAAATCCTCGTGCGGATGTCGTGTTTATTGGCGAGGCGCCCGGAGCCGATGAAGATGCCCAGGGCGAGCCTTTCGTCGGTCGAGCAGGTCAGCTGTTGAACAAAATTATCGAAGCTGTTGGGATGAGACGGGAGGAAGTGTATATCTGTAACATTCTCAAGTGTCGTCCCCCAAACAATAGAGATCCGCTGATTTCTGAAATGGAAACTTGCACGCCGCATCTGTACAGGCAAATCGATCTAATCAAGCCAAAGTTTATCATTTGCCTGGGGAGGATTGCGGGGCAATGGCTGCTGAAAACGAACGACACTCTCAACCTCCTTCGTGAGAAAGTCCATGACTATCACGGTGCAAAGCTTCTCGTAACGTATCACCCTGCCGCTCTGCTGCGCAACCCGAGCTGGAAACGGCCTGCATGGGAAGACATGAAACGCTTTAAGAAAATGTATGATGCAATGAGATTATCGCCAACCACCGTGTGAGCGAGATTCAATCAATGCCGGACGCAAGAAAAATATTTGATATGAGTGGCGCCGCTCATGATATCCCGGGATCGGATGCGGCAGGCGCGCGCATCCCGCCCCAGGCCACCGATGTCGAAATCGCTGTGCTCGGTTCACTCCTCATTGAGAAAGAAGCGATTCCAAAGGTTATTGAAGTGCTGGATGACAATGCCTTCTACAAACCGGCGCACCAGAAAATTTTTCAGGCCATGATCGCGCTGTTCGAGCGGAGCGAGCCGGTAGACGTTGTCACGGTTGTCGAAGAACTGCGCCGGAGAGGAGTGCTCGAAGAAATCGGAGGAGCACACTATATCGCGGAATTGACGCAAAAGGTTACGAGCGCTGCGAACGTCGAGTATCATGCGCGTATCGTTTTGGAAAAAGCGCTGATGCGCAGTCTTATCTTTGCAGCTTCGGAGGTTACCACGCGGGCCTACAGCGAGACAGAAGATGCCTTGGATTTGCTGGATCAGGCTGAAGCGAAGATCTTCGAAATATCTGAACGCAGGCTGAAGAGGACGTTTACACCGATCAGGAAAGCGATCACAGATACGTTTGAGCTGCTGGAAGGAATCCACGGTAAGCATGGTGGAGTGACGGGAGTTCCTACGGGATTCGTCGAGCTCGACAATCTGACCGGCGGTTTTCAGAAGTCCGATCTTATCATTGTTGCAGGGCGTCCAAGCCAGGGGAAGACAGCCTTATCCCTTGCTCTTGCGCGGAATGCGGCTCTGCATCGGGAAAAACCGGCTGCAGTGGGGATCTTCAGTCTTGAGATGTCCGAAGGTCAGCTTGTGACGCGCTTGTTGTCGTCTGAAGCGCGTGTGAACGCCCACCTTCTTCGTACGGGTCGTCTTCCGGAGGATGAGTGGAAAAACCTGAGCCGTGTCGTCGGAAGGCTTGCCGAAGCGAAGATATTTATCGATGATACGCCCGCGCTCCCGATTTTGGAATTGCGTGCGAAATGCCGGCGACTGAAAGTAGAACATGGCATTGGACTTATCATCGTCGATTACCTTCAGCTTGTGCAGGGCCCAAAGAACAGTGAAAGTCGTGAGCGGGAGATTTCCTTCATTTCGCGGTCGCTCAAAGCGTTGGCGAAGGAACTTGACACGCCCGTCATCGCTCTATCCCAGCTAAACCGGTCGCTTGAAAGCCGCAGTGACAAACGACCCGTTCTTGCGGACCTGCGTGAATCCGGAGCGATTGAGCAGGATGCCGATGTCGTAATGTTCGTCCACCGTCCGGAAACGTACGGCATTGTGGAGATGAAAGATGAGGATGGAAACATCATGCCGACGGAGGGCATGGCGGAAATCATGGTCAGCAAGCAGCGCAATGGTCCAACGGGGCTGGTCCGGCTTGCCTTTGCAAAGGAATATGCCGGCTTTGAACGCTTGGCTCCGCCCAGCTTCGAGCCGGTACTGCCCACAAGCGAGGTCGAAGGCGAACCCCCATTCTAACATTTGAAACGACCGTCGTAGGTCGTCAAGCTTTCTTGATATTCAGGCATTATGGTTTCGCGTCCTGAGGAATCGCACGAAGTCTATTTGCAAATCATTCAATCTCTTATTCTCATTAACTCTATAGAAAGGAGCCAGCATGACTGCGCGAAAAACAATTCTTAGGTTGTTGTGGCTTATCGTTCTTGCGGGCATTATCGGCCTGAGCGACGGGCAGGCTTATTCACAAGGACTGTACTGGGAACAAACTGTTACGGTATCGATGATGGGCAGGGCTAATGAAATGCACACGAAGGGGTACCTCAGACCGATGAAGATGAGAACCGTCTCAGATGAAGAGAACAAAGGTATGATTATTCGGTCGGACAGAGAGATAATCTACATACTGAGTATGAAAGACAAAACGTATTCAGAAATGACGTTCAAAGAGTTTGAAGGGCAAATGTCGAAGGCGACCGAGCAGATGACGCGGATGCAGAAAAAGCTCGACGAGATGCCGCCGGAACAGCGCAAGATGATGGAAGGAATGATGAAAGGGATGATGGGCGGGGACAAAGAATATGAGCTGAAAAAAACGGGCGAAAAGAAGAGTGTTGCGGGCTATTCATGTGAGAAGGTGGTGATGAACGAGGGAGACAAAGAGGTTGGAGAGTTCTGGGTAACAAAACAACTCGGATCGATGAAAGATTTCGCAAAAGATTGGTCAAAGTTGATGGACAAGATGACGCAGGGACCTATTGCGAAAATGTACCGCAAGCTTGCCGAGCTGGACGGGTTTGCCATGGAATCGAAGATGGGCGGGGTAACAACGGTCACAACCAAACTCGAAAAGCGTGCGATCACCGACGACATGTTCGAGCTTCCATCCGGGTATAAGAAAGTCGAAATGGAAAAGATGCCGGAGATGCATGAAATGAATGAAGATTAACTGACCTAACTGAACCTATAAAGAAAGGAAAGGAAAGGACACTATGAGAAAGGTTTTTTTGGTTATTGCTGCGCTGGTTTTATGTTTTGTGGTTGCGAATAATTCACTTCGTACCCAGGAGGATCAAAAAATGGATGCTGGCCTCCAGGTCACCGAGGCGATGCTTGGTAGAAGCGTTGAGAACAGAGAGCTCATCGATACGGCGTCGACGTTCGAGGTGAACGACAGGGTCTATCTCTGGCTGAAAGTGACCGGGGGCGCTGCGGGTGACTCTGTTACCGTTATCTGGAAGCACGGAGAGCATGCCTACACGACTATGCTTGGGATCGGTGGAAGTTCCTGGAGAACCTGGGCATATAAGACGGCATGGGACGCCGGCGATTGGGCAGTGACGGTCGCGGACAAAGACGGGAATGTGTTGAAGGAAATGAGTTTCAAAATACTCTTACCGAGCGGTAAGTAAACCTTAGAGCTCACTGCACGGAAAAACCCTCGGAAGAAAACATCGGTTCAGAAAAAAGCCGTTTTGAGGCGTCGAAGTGGAAGGAACCGACGAAACAGCAGTAACACAAAAGCCCCGACTCACGTCGGGGCTTTTTTACATACGACTCTGAGACCGTGTCTCGCCCCATTTGCTTGCGCGCGCGAGTGACCGGGTTACGCGTTGGTTTTCCAGAAGCCTGGAATCGCTTCGTCGCACTTCGGACAGTGTCCATCCTTCAGCAGGTTTTTCACGACCTTGAACCCCCACCGTTCGATGAGTAACTCGTTACAGTTGGGACAGTATGTATTTTCGTACTTGCCCATGCGCCCGGGCAAATTACCGGCGTAGACATAGTGCAGGCCGGCGTTGTAGCCAATCTCCGCCGCTCGAAGCAAGGTTTGCACCGGGGTGTTGTCCACATCCATCATTTTGTAGTCGGAGTGAAACGCTGTCACGTGCCATGGGATGTCGGAAGAAATCGAGACGAGGAAATTCGCAATGTCCTTCATTTCCGCTTCACTGTCGTTAAAACCGGGGACGAACAGCGTTACAATCTCCAGCCAGATTTTTTTCTCGTGCAGCATCTTGATCGTGTCGAGCACGTTCTGCAGGACGCCGCCCAGCTTGCGGTAACTCTTATCGTTGAATCCCTTGAGATCGACTTTGTACAAATCGACCCACGGACGGATATAGTCGAGCACCTCAGGCGTTCCGTTGCCATTTGAAACGTATGAAGTCACCAGGCCGTACCGCTTTGCTGTCTTAAAAATGTCCACAGCCCATTCGCTGGTAATGAGCGGCTCGTTGTACGTACTTGTGACGATCTTCGCCTTGTGCTCGTGAGCGAGCAGGACGAAATCCCCAGGTGTCAGGTATTCGGGTGGAGCAATTGCGTTGGGGTCCCGAAGAGCTTGCGAGGTGACCCAGTTCTGGCAGTAGCTGCAGTGATAATCGCAGCCTAACATGCCAAAGCTCATCGCGAGACTTCCCGGGAGCGCATGGAAGAAGGGCTTTTTTTCTACGGGATCAAGTTGCAGTGCACCGACATATCCCCACGGCACATAGAGCTTGCCACCGCGGTTGAATCGCACGCGGCAAATGCCGTCACGTTGCTCGCCGATGATACAACGGTGTCCGCACGCAAAACACTCCAGCTTCCCATCATCGAGTGGACGATACAGCACGCCCTCTTTTGTGTGCTGGATCAGGAGCTCTTTTAATGTGACAACTTCTGTTGTTGTCTCAGCCATACTTCGACGTCTTATTTATTACTCTATAATATATGTGCGAATTATGGGGAAGTCAAGTTCAACACCAGCCATCGGTTTCGTCCACACCACTGCCGAGCCGCACAGGCTCCTGCAGCTTACCGCTACTGACCTTATATCCTACGGGGTTGGAGGCACAAGGGAAGTATGGAGGACCCGATAGAGAATAGGTGTGTCTCGATGCCGCATTATCCGGATCCCAGTATACGCAAGACTTCGAGGTTCATTCTATCCTCTTTCAGACCTTCTCCTTTGGGTGTTTCGAGGATTTTGGGGACCTTGATGAGTCGCTCATCGAGCATCAATTGTCGAAAACCTTCCTGGCCGATGGCTCCCTTGCCGATATGTTCGTGTCGGTCAACACGGGAACCAAGCCCCTTCTTCGAGTCATTAACATGAACGGCGACGAGACGACTGAGGCCGATAATGTCGTCGAATTCTGTCATCGTTTTTCGATAGCTCTCTTCGGTGCGAATATCATAACTGGCGGCGAAAATATGGCAGGTATCGATACACACTGCCATGCGTTCCGGTTCCTCGACGCCATCGATGATTTCCCGAAGCTGTTCGAATCGGTGGCCGATTGCCGTTCCTTGTCCTGCCGTTGTTTCGAGCACGCTGATGACACCGAATCCCTTCGATTTCTCGTGTACCCGGTTCAGCGATTCGATGATAACGTCGATGCCGACATGTCCTCCTGCGCCCATGTGGGAGCCCGGATGGAAATTGAGGTAGGGGATACCAAGTGCTTCACAGCGTCGCAGCTCATCGAGAAGAGCCTCGCGCGATTTTTTCAGAATCGATTTGTCCGTAGCACACAGGTTGATAAGATAACAATCGTGCGCAATGACCGGACTGATTCTTGATTTCTTCTGAGCGGTTTTGTAGCTTGCGACGTCTTCATCGCTCAGCGGCTTCGCGAACCACTGGTTGTTATTCTTCGTGAAGACTTGGAGTGCTTTGCATCCAACCGACTCAGCGCGCTCGAACGCCTTGTGGATGCCGCCGGCGATGGACTCATGAGCTCCGATGAGAGGAAGACGGTTGAGGCTCGACGGTCCTGGGAGGTCGGTTTGAATTTGACGGCGCTGGTTCATCGTTATTGAATTTAGAAACTTTGAGGTGAACTGCAAACATGAAGAGGATTCCAAGGATTTTTCACAAGAAGAAAAAACTCGTTATCGGGCTCATGTCCGGAACTTCCGCGGATGGGATAGATGCTGCTCTCGTAGAAGTCGAAGGGCATGGCTTGAAAACGAAATTCCACCAGCTTGCCTTTGTGGCGGTCCCATATCCAAATGGATTCAAAGATTTCCTTTTGAAGAATTCTGACCCTCAGACCGCATGCCTTGACGATATTGCCCGGCTGAATTTTTTGATTGGAGAACTCTTCGCGGAGGCAGCGAGGCGAGTTGTGCTTAAGGCAGGCAAACGACTATCAAGTATTGATCTGATTGGATCGCATGGACAGACGGTCTGTCACCTCCCCCGGCCGCGGCGAATGTTCGGGAAAAAGATTACTGCAACAATCCAGCTTGGGGACCCCACCGTCATAGCAAAGCGGACAGGTGTGGTTACCGTCGGAGATTTTCGTATTGGGGATATTGCCGTCGGCGGGAGCGGCGCACCGCTGGTGCCGTACGTTGACTATCTTCTCCTTCGTTCGGCCAGAAAAAACCGTGCCGTGCTGAACCTCGGGGGTATTGCCAATGTGACTCTCCTGCCGCGCAGATGCGGCCTGAAGGATGTTTGGGCTTTCGACACCGGTCCGGGAAACATGGTCGTCGACGGGCTCATGAAACACTTTTTCGGGAAACCGTTCGACAGAGATGGACTTGTAGCTCGCCGGGGGAAGATTCTTTTTCCACTCTTGCAATGGATGGCCAACCATCCCTATCTACGCCTCGCTCCTCCAAAGTCTACGGGGCGGGAGGAATTTGGAGAAGCCTTTGTCCGAGGGGTGTTGCGGCGAGCGAAGGGAAAGCGGCGTGAGGATATTGTTGCAACTGCGACCGAGTTTACCGCTTTATCCATTTACGATGGGATCGTCCGATTCGCTCGACGCAAGCTTAATGTAAATGAACTTATAGTAAGCGGCGGCGGGGTTCACAATAGTTATCTGATGGAGGCGCTTCAACGGTATTTCAGAGGAATAAGCGTTAAAACCGTTGACCATCTCGGATTTTCTTCTGATGCGAAAGAAGCAGTTTGCTTTGCTCTCCTTGCCAACGAGACAGTCGCTGGAAATCCCGCCAACGTTCCTGGAGCTACAGGCGCAAAGCATCCTACAGTTCTCGGGAAGATTTGCCTGCCGTAGACAACCACGAATGACTCGATCGGTCAGGCGAGCCTGCGCAATGGGTCCGTCGAGCTCAGATGACCATATTCAGTGACGGGCAAGCACACAGTTGATTGCGACACTATTGACAATGTCCTCCACGCTGCAGCCGCGGGAGAGATCGAACGCCGGCTTTTTTAGTCCCTGGACAATAGGGCCGATTGCTTGTGCGCCGCCAAGTCGTTCTGCCAGTTTGTAACCAATGTTACCTGCGTTCAGGTCGGGGAATATAAGGACGTTGGCGTTTCCCTCCAGCGGGCTTCCGGGTGCTTTGGACTCGGCAATCTTCGGGACGATAGCCGCATCAACCTGCAACTCGCCATCGATCTTGAGGTCGGGCGCGCGCCGTTTGACAAGAGCTGTTGCCTGCTGCACTTTTTCGACGAGCGGATGACTTGCACTCCCCTTCGTGGAAAATGAAATCATAGCGACGCGTGGCTCTTCACTCGTGAGTTTCCGATGGTTTTCGGCAGTCGCGAGAGCGATATCGGCGAGTTGGGGGATCGTAGGATCGGGTATCACTGCACAATCTGCAAAGGAAAAAACTCTGTGGGGAAACACCATGAGAAAGAAACTGGAGACGACACTGAATCCCTCCTGCAGCCCTATCACTTGGATTCCAGCCCGCAGCACGTCACCCGTCGTTGAAAGCGATCCAGCCACGCTGCCGTCGGCCATCCCTTCCCGTACCATCATCGCGGCGAAGTAGAGCGGATGCGTCATGGTTTTCTGTGCTTCCGGGAACTCAATCCCCTTCGATTTGCGCAGGTTAAAATAGATGTGCGAGAAATCGCTGAGCTTGTCTGAGTTCACCGGGTCAGCAATGCGAATCCCGTTCAAGCCGACATTGAGTGATTCTGCTTTCGTACGTATTTGTTCCTCATTACCTATGAGGACCGTGCTGGCGATGGCTTGGTCGGTGACGATGCGCGCCGCCCTCATCGTGCGTTCGTCAAGCGCATCGGGGAGAACGACGGTTCGCTTGAAGCTGCGGGCCTGGTCTTTGATGGATTCGAGGAGTTTTGAGGGTATCATAAGGTCACAGGATTCGATTGGCGTGAGTGAATTACCCCTCGTGCGTTATGCACCGTGCGTAATTTAAACACTCTCTGTTAGCCGTCGAATCCATAGTCGAAAAAAACGATCCATCATGACGAATGAACCGTTACCTTGATCCACAACATCTTTATCAACAAGTGAGCGAATCACCCGTTGTGCACTTGAAGCTGAACCGAGACGATATCGCTGCAAGAAATCGGCGGAAAAGGGCTTGGCACCTCTTTCCTCTGTCGCTAACGCCTTCAGGAAACGCCGCTGATTCAGCGTCAGGGATTCCCATTGGGCTGTGAAGGTTGGGCCTTCTTTTTGAAGGACGGTTCCCAGGGCTTCGTGGATCAATTCTTCAGTAACTGCCTGATTTGGTGGACAGCGTTCCCAGAGGTTGTAGCACAGATGCTGCGTGTAGAATGGATGCCCCTGAGTCAGATCTACGATGATATGGACATGCTGTGGGGAAATCGTACGTCTGCCCTGACGAAATCGTTCCTGAATGAATGGTAGCCAATCAGGTTCTTCTATTGGTCCGACAGGAAACTGTGCCGCTGAGCGATAGAGGGGCTTAGAACCCTTCAGAAAAAGTTCACGGATCATATGTTTCCGACTACCCATGAAAATGTATGCAACATTTTTCTGATGCTGAATCACACTTCGTAATTTCCGTTCAATATCGTCACGTCCGTAATCAAGGATTTGCTGAAATTCATCAAAGACAACCACTACGGTTTTTCCTTTACTACCGATTTTTTCAGCCGCCGTCAGAACTTCTTCTAACTCCGGCTCAAGTCGTGTCGATTTGACAAGCGCGAAGCTCAGTACCGGTTTTCCGTCTTCATCAACAGTAAAAGACGGTTTCAGGTGTGAGAACAGATGCTTCGCCAGTTCGAGCGCTTTATCAAGTGAGTTGCTGAGCGACGCTGTGACGGCTTTTGCCACCGTCGTAATGAATGATGCATCGCTATCGGTGGGCCAGAGGTCGATGTAGATAGGGATAAACTTCTTAGGGGGGAGTTTGCTTAACGCAAGTTTGACCAGGGATGTCTTTCCAAGGCGTCGTTCGGCGTAAATGAATGCTCTGCCGTGATTTTCCATAACGCGCAGAAGCTCTGCCAATTCCTTCCGACGGTTGCAGAACGATTCTTCGGTGACTACGTGCCAGTATTCAAAAGGGTTTTTTATCTGATTACGCATCATGCGTTACGCAATATGCGTAATTTTGGCGTGAGACGCAATTGCGGCGAGCCAGTCAATCCGCAAAATACAATCTGCGGTTACCGCTTCATGGTTGTTTTTACGATTCGATTGATCTTCTTTAACTCGTCCGCTAAACCCCTCCCGGATGTTTCCACTTCTTCAAGGGTTGAATATCTTCTTTAACTCTGAGGTTATGCCTCTTCGCTCTGGTTTTCATAACGGCGTGCTAATTTCGTCTTTTCTCAAAGGAAAATCAAGGAAGAACCATTCCAAACAGAGGTGCCCCTCCCACTTATGACTTCTTGTCAATCTTTGTTGTCCATATTTCGAAATCAACGAACTATTCACTCAATTGTTTGACTTTCTGTCAGTTTTTGAGTATGTTATATGCCCTAAAAATGCAAGCAAAGAAAATCTACATGGAAACCTACGGCTGCCAGATGAATGTGGCAGACTCTGAAGTCGTTCTTGGCCTGCTGGATAAGGAGGGATATGAAGTCACCAACGATCTCACTACAGCCGATGTCATCCTTTTGAACACATGCAGCGTGCGGGAGAATGCCGAGCAGAGGATTTACGGTCGGCTCGGAGAATTCAAACGCTTCAAGAAGGAAAAGCCCGAGGTCGTCATCGGCCTCCTTGGCTGCATGGCGGAACGGCTGCGCTTGAAACTTGCTGGCGAAAAGGCGCGAGGCGTCGGGCAGATTGTTGATATCATCGTTGGCCCAGATGAGTACCGTAAAGTACCCGAACTGATCTACAATGCATGGCACGCCTGCGTGCCGCAACGCTGCACTTCGGCGTGCAGGCACGGCGAAAAAGGAATTGCCGTTAAACTCTCACGCGTCGAAACTTACGACGATATTACTCCGCTGCGAACCAACGGTATCAGCGCGTGGATTTCCGTGATGCGCGGCTGCGATAAGTTCTGCACCTTCTGTGTTGTCCCGTTCACGCGTGGTCGGGAACGCAGCCGCTCTCTCGCAAGTATTGTCAGAGAGGTGGAGCAACTCTCCTTACAAAACTTCAGGGAAGTGACTCTGCTCGGTCAAAACGTGAATTCGTACCGGGACGGAGAAAACGATTTTGCCGACTTGCTTCGAACGGTTGCCGATGTTGATCGGGCGATGCGCATACGCTTCACGACCTCCCATCCGCAGGATATGTCGGACAAACTTATTCACACCATTGCTCACAATTCGAACATCTGCAACCATATCCATCTGCCCGTGCAGTCCGGATCGGACCGCATTCTGAAGTTGATGAATCGCACGTATGATTCCGCACATTACTTGCGCCTTGTAGAAAGAATACGAGAGAACATTTCCGATGTCAGTCTTTCAACGGATATTATTTCCGGCTTTCCAACGGAAACCGAGGCTGACCACGTCGCCACCATCGAACTCATGAACGAGGTTCGGTACGATGGTGCTTTCATGTTTAAGTATTCGCCGCGTGAGGGGACCCCCGCATTCAAGATGGGCGATGGTGTCCCTGACGATGTCAAGACTCGAAGGCTCAAAGAAATCATTGACTTGCAAAACGTTGTTTCATACGACATAAACCAGCAGCATATCGGACAGGTATTTGAGGTGCTCTTGGAAGGAGAGAGTAAGAAATCCAGGAATGAATTGGTGGGACGAACAGACACCAACAAAACTGTGATATTTCCTGAACGGCTCGGCCATTCAGGAGGACGAAACAGGGAGGTGAATTGCGGCGAGTACCTGAACGTCAAAGTACACAGGGCGAACTCGGCAACGCTGTTTGCGTCGATTCTCGATGATGCTGGGGTCCAGGGCGCAGCCGGCGGCGTAAGAGCAAACTCGATGTTTAACGACTGATGAAGGAGATTGTATGAGATGGAGGAAAACGGTGGTGTTCATTCCGATGCTGGCCGTGCTGCGGGTTACTCTCATAGCTCAGGGTGCTGATGCTGAAATTGCGGCGCGTGTGAAGCTGATAGAAAATGGCAGGGCAGATCAGGTGAAGCTGGAGCTTCCAGCTCTTGTTGCGAAGTACCAGAACGATCCAGCCATCCTGTACCTCCAGGGACGGCTGGCAACAAATGGGATCGAGGCGGCAAAGTTCTACCAGAGCATCCTTGATAATTATCCCCAGAGCGGGTGGGCTGACGATGCCTTATATCGCATCTACCTGTATTACTACTCGCTGGGATTAGTCCGCACGGCGGAGTTGAAAATGCAGCAGCTTCGGAAGGAATACTCGAACTCTCCCTACGTCAGGGACAGGCTCGCAGTGGACACCACCCATTGGGAAGAGCCGGCTCCGGTCATCATAGCTCCGACGCCCCCACAGCTGACCGACACAAGTCTTGCGAGACAAGCCCAACCGGGAGAGAAAAGTTCTGAAGGCAATGGTCCATCGGGGGCGTATGCGATTCAAGTCGGTGCGTTCTCTTCGGTTGAAAATGCGACTAAGCTCAAGTCCTTTTTTGAGGAATTAGGCTATCCGGTGGAAGTCCAGAACAAGGTCCGCGGCGGCCGCAGCCTGTACCACGTGTGGGTTGGCAGCTTTGCGACCGCCGATGAAGCACGGCGGTTCAACGCTGAGATCAAGACAAAACACAAAGTTGAATCGATTGTAGTCCCTCGATGAGAGTTAAGACATGACGAGGAGTGAGTTTCAAGAGAAGCACGGCATTATTGGGCGGTCCGTGGTGATACAGGAGATCGTCGACGTCATCCAGCAGGTGGCGCCTGCAGACATTACGGTCTTACTTACCGGAGAGAGCGGTGTCGGTAAGGAAGTGATTGCCAAAGCGATCCATGCATCGAGCCGGCGGGTTAGTAAGCCGATGATAACGGTGAACTGCGGCGCTATTCCGGAAGGCATCATTGAAAGCGAGTTGTTCGGACACGAGCGGGGCGCGTTTACGGGCGCAAGCGAGGCACGCAAAGGATACTTCGAGCTTGCTGACGGCGGCACGATTTTTCTTGACGAGATCGGCGAACTGCCGCTTGGAACACAAGTGAAGTTCCTTCGCGTTCTCGAAAATGGGGAATTCATGCGTGTTGGTTCGGCCGTTCCGCGTAAAGTCGATGTGCGCGTTGTTGCAGCGACGAACAAGGATCTTGAGACTCAGGTCCGAATTGGGAATTTTCGTGCGGATTTGTTTTACCGGTTGCGATCGATTAACATTCACATTCCTCCCCTGCGCGACCGTAAGGAAGATATTTCATTATTTGTGGAGCACTTTGCGAAAGAGTTTGCAGATCGGAACAACATCGCATTCGCAGGCGTTTCTCCGGAGGCAATGGCACTCATGCGGAATTGCCGGTGGGATGGCAACGTTCGTGAATTGCGAAATGTCATCGAAAGCACTCTGGTGATTCAGCGGGGAAAAATCATCAGGGCCGAGGATGTTAAGAAGTATTTGAAGGGGAATGGCAATCATCCGTTCGAACGGAATCTGCCCGTCCATCTCCATAAAACTGCGGAACAGGCAGAGCGCGAGCTCATTTACCGAGCTCTTCTCGACATGAAAAACGACATCGTTGAAATCAAGAGTTACCTGGGTGAACGTGGGCAGGCGGGTTATCCGGAACCTTTCGTGCGTGGTGTACAACCTGTGTACAGCGCGGCTCAAGACGCCGAGAGTGTGGAGGAAGAAAACACCTCCCTCGATGAAATGGAGCGGCGCATGATTACCGATGCGCTCAAAAAGTTTCACGGCAACAGACG
>Ga0247727_10007590_pt1 | contig 20555 bp, 18 predicted proteins | sample WisWelCaveWW1625_FD_202498 | JGI IMG/M metagenome (GOLD analysis project Ga0247727, IMG submission 202498) | Biofilm microbial communities from Wishing Well Cave, Virginia, United States - WW16-25 | ecosystem: Environmental > Aquatic > Deep subsurface > Groundwater > Cave microbial mat | place... | reverse complement strand
CCCTCGGGGTCTCGCTCGCCCGGAGCGCGCTCCGGCCGGTGCTCGTCTTCGCCCCCGGGAACGCCGGGATGGCCATGCTGGGACGCTGCCTCCCGGTGAAGCCGACCGACCTCGCCTCGGTGCTCGACCTCTGCCGCAAGGAGGCCCCGGACCTCGTGGTGGTGGGGCCCGAGGACCCGCTCTGCGCTGGGGTGGCGGACCTGCTGGAGGGGGCCGGGTTCAAGGTGTTCGGCCCGGGGAAGAAGGGTGCCCGGCTCGAGGGCTCCAAGTCCTTCGCCAAGCACCTCATGACGAAGTACCTCATCCCGAGCGCCCCCTACCGCGTCTTCGAGGACGCGGACCGGGCCCGCTCCTACCTCCGCGAGGTGGAGCCGCCCGTGGTGGTGAAGGCGGACGGGCTCTGCGCCGGGAAGGGCGTTGTGGTGGCCGAGGACCGCGAGGAGGCCTACCGCGCGGTGGACGAGATGCTGGTCCAGCGGAAGTTCGGCGACGCCGGGGCGCGGATCCTCGTCGAGGAACGCCTGGAGGGGCAGGAGGCGAGCGTGCTCGCCGTGACCGACGGCCGGGCCATCGCGGTGCTGGAGGCGGCCCAGGACCACAAGCGGATCTTCGACGGGGACCGGGGCCCCAACACGGGGGGGATGGGGGCCTACTCGCCCGCGCCGATCGTCACCCCGCGGGTCATGGAGCAGGTGGAGCGGGACGTCCTCGTGCCCATCGTCCACGGGCTCGGCCGGGAGAAGATCCCCTACCGGGGGGTGATCTTCGCCGGGCTCATGATCACCAAGGGCGGGCCCCGCGTGCTGGAATTCAACTGCCGCTTCGGCGACCCGGAGACGCAGGCGATCCTCCCGCGCCTCCGGACCGACCTGCTGGACCTCATGCGGGCGACGGTGGAGGGGCGGCTGGCGGACTGCGCGCTGGAGTGGGACCCGCGGCCGGCGGTCTGCGTGGTGATGGCCTCGGCGGGCTACCCGGCGTCCGCCGAAAAGGGTGTCCCCGTCGAGGGCGTGGAGGCGGCCGCCGCGCGGCCCGACACCTTCGTCTTCCACGCCGGCACCGCCGTGGAGGACGGCCGCCTGCTCACGGCGGGGGGGCGGGTGCTCGGGGTGACCGCACTCGGCGACGACCTTGGCGCCGCGAGGGACCGGGCCTACGCCGCCGTGCACGACATCCGGTTCCCGGGCGCCCAGTTCCGCACCGACATCGCCGAGAGGGCCCTCCGGCCGGCTTGACACCGGGCGTCCGGCGCTAGGATGGGGGCGGCCCCCGGGGGATCGTCCATGGCACGCATCCTGCGCCTCGCCGTCCTGCTCCCGTTCCTCCTTCCCGCGGCTACCCTCGCCGGCGACGGGGATGGGAATCCGCCCGCCGCGAAGAAGGAGGAGCCGAAGAAGGAGGAGACGAGGAAGGACGAGCCGAAGAAGGAGCCGAAGGCGAAGGCGCAGGAGCCCGTCGCGCAACGGACGCCGCGCACGAAGAGGGAGGCCCTCGGGATCCTCGACCGGATCGAGATCTCCGTGGACTTCGACGGGACCCCGCTCCGGGACGCCGTCAACTACCTCTCGACCCTCACCGGCGTGAACCTCGCTCTGGGCCCCGCGCTCCTGAAGGAGGGGGACGCGGACCTGCTCAAGGTGACGCTGCGCCTCCGCCGCCTCCCGGCAAGGCGAGTCCTGGAGCTGATGACGGACTCCCTCGGCCTCGGGATCGGATTCCAGGGAGGCGTCCTGCTGGTCACCACGGCGAAGGAGGCCCGCGGGAAGCCGGTCCTCCGGCTCTACGCCATCGGGGACCTCGAGATGCCGCTGCGGGACTTCCCCGCACCCGACCTCATGCTCCGCCCCGCGGGGGCCGAGGTGGAGGTGGAGGAGGAGAAGGAGACCAAGCACCCCTACTCGGAGCCCGAGGACCTGCTGACGCTCGTCAAGGACAACACGGGGACGGGGACCTGGTCGGACGAGGGGGTCTCGGCCTCGACGCTGCGGGGCTGGCTCGTCGTCCGCCAGTACCCCGAAGTCCAGGAGGAGATCGCCGCGCTTCTGGCGATGGTGCGCGCGGCGAGGTAGGTGATACGCTTCCGGCATGAAGTCGCGCGCTGCCCGCGTCGACGACGCCCTCCGCGAGTGCGGCGTCCGGCTCACGGGCCCGCGGAGGGTGATCCTCGAGGCGGCGCTGCGGACCCGGGGGCACTTCACCGCCGAGGAGCTCCTCGACGGCCTGCACGGGGCCGGGGTCGCCGCGAGCAAGGCCACGCTCTACCGCACGCTCGGGCTGCTGGTCGAGAAGGGCCTGCTCGAGCCCCGGGAGTTCGAGCGGGGCTCGCTGCGGTACGAGGTGGCCGCGGGGGAGGACCACCACGACCACATGATCTGCACCGCCTGCGGCACGGTGCACGAGTTCGTGGACGAGGAGATCGAGCGGCTGCAGTCCGCGGCCTGCGACCGCTTCGGCTTCCGGATGCTCGGCCACTCGCACCGCATCTTCGGGCTCTGCGCGCGGTGCGTGTCGAGGGGGAAGCACCCCGCGTCGTCGTCCGCGGCGCTCAGCGCCTCCCCGCCTCCCGCACCAGGAAGGCGAGGACCGCGTCGCGCTCGGCCGGCGTGAGCCCGGCCCGGGGCGCGTACTTCCGGACGTAGCGGGACCACTCGGCGGGGGAGAAGTCCGCCGGGCGCCAGGGCGGATGGCAGAGCGCGCACCGGGCCCGGTAGACGGCCTCCGCGTCCACGGGCCCGGCGGGGCCCGCCGAGGCGCAGGCGGCGAGCGCGGCCGCCAGCGAGAGGCCCGCGAGGATCCGGATCGACGCGCGCATGGTGCCGCTCCTAGAAGTAGGTCGAGAGGGAGAAGAGCCAGCCGCCCAGGCGGCGGGCGTCGGGGTCGTCGAAGGAGGAGCGCTCCCACCGCCGCTCCAGCCGGACGACGGTCTTGGGCGTCGGCCGGAAGGCCAGGCCCGCGACGACCGCCCGGGCGTCGTCCTCCAGGGCGGCCCCCGTGACCCGGGTGTTGGTGTCGCTCCACTCGTAGCGCGTCGCGAGCGCGAGGGTGGACCTGTCGCCCACGATCCCGCTCTCGCTCCTCGGGAGGCCCCGGAGGAAGGTGAAGTCCACCTCCACGAAGCCCCCGTGGGTGCCGGTGGGCTGGACCCGGAAGTCCTGGGAGGCGGGCCGGTCGTAGTGGAAGCGGGTCCATTCGAAGATGACGTCGAACCGGTCCCGGGTGAGCTTCCCGTCGAACCCGTAGGCGGTCATGCGCACCTCGCCGGCGGCGTCCATCCTCCCGGTCGCCCAGGAGAACCCGAGGTCGGCGGCGCACCAGTCCAGGCGGGGCGCCGCGCCGACCCTCGCCCAGATCGTCTTGTCGTCGTTGTTGTCCTGCTTGAAGTCCTGGCGGGCCCCCGACCACCTGCTGTTGGTCACCCCGTCGTCGGGCCCGTTGGTGAGCGCCAGGTTGTAGTTCAGGGAGTTCCCGCCGCCCAGCGGGAACACCCCCTCGGCGCCGACGCCCGGCTGCTGGAAGGCGGCCTTGAAGATCCTCGTGGCGGTGAAGGGACGGTCCTGCAGGTTCCAGATGGGGTCGTCGTGGTAGAGGTTGTAGCGGAGGAAGGGGACGAGGAGGATCCCCATCTTGGGGACGAAGGACTCGTGGACGTCGAACCGCACCTCGGCGTACTCGACGAGGACCTCGTTGTCGTCGAGGAAGGAGGCGTCCGCGCCCCCGCGCTCGAACTCGATCTCCGTCGCGAACTCGATGCCGTCGGAGACGTCGAAGGCGAACTGGGGGACCATCCGGAGGCCCTCGAAGGTGGTGTCCGGGTCGTGGCGGTCCGGCATCCGGAAGAGGGTCGAGATGTACCCCCCGAAGCGGAAGCGGAGGTTGGCGGGGCGCTGGACCGGGCCGACGCCGTACAGTCCGCCGCCCTCCTGGATCGGCTCCGGGCGGGCCTCGAGGTAGCGGCGGACCGCGGCGTCCAGGGACTCCGCCGAGGGGGCGACCCCGGCGCGGCCCTCGGCCTCGGCGAGCCGGCGCTCGAGTTCCTGGATCCGCCTCTCCTGGTCCTGGAGGCGCTTCTCCTGCTCCTGGACGCGATCCGGGGTCGGCGGGCCCTGCTCCTCGGCCCCGGGCGCGGCGGCGGCGGGGGAGGAGGCGGCGGCGAGGGCGAGGGCGCCGGCCAGGAGGAAGGCGGGGCGGGCCACGGGGATTCCTCTCTTCGTGAAGTCCGGCCTCGACGGCGGGGACTCTATTGAGACTGAGTCTCAGTCGCAAGAGGAATCCGGGGCGGAAGGGGCGGGAACCGTGACCGGGGTCACGGGGGCGAGGTTTCCGACAGGGGCCCCCTCCCCCGGTACACTGCGGCGGCAGCGCGGCGCGGGGCGCCCGCGCGGCGCCTGCCATCCCGGGGCACGGCCGTTGCACCGGGGAACCCGCCGAACCCGGGCCCCGCCCGCCCGTTCCGGGGGAGGCCGCCCACGGTCCTGCCGCGAGCGGTCCGTCATCGAAAGGAGCCTCCATGCGCCGCACCGCCGTCCTCGCCGCCTCCGCCCTCCTCCTCGCCCTGGCACCGGGCCTCCGCGCCGGGGAGGGGGCGAAGCCCGCCGATCCGCGTCAGACGCGGCTGGCCGCCTACGACCGGGGCCTCGCCTTCCTGCGGAAGGCCGCGGTCGAGGGGAGGTGGGGCCCCCCCGTCAAGGCCGACCCCGGGGTCACCGCTCTCGTGCTGACCGCCTTCCTCGAGAGACCGGGCGGTCTCCCGGAGGGGGACCGGGCGCTGGCCGACGGCGCGGCGGCCTGGCTCCTCTCCCTCCAGAGGAAGGACGGGGGGATCTACGAGGAGGGGAACGGGAACTACACGACGTCGCTCGCGGTCCAGGCGCTCCTCCTCCACGGGAAGGAGCGCCACCGGGAGGCCGTGGACCGGGCGCTCTCCTTCCTCCGGAGGATGCAGTTCTGCGAGGACGGGGGCGCCGGACGCGTCGTGGAGAAGGGGGACCTCCGCTACGGGGGCATGGGCTACGGCTCCGACCCGACCCAGCCGGACCTCTCCAACACCCAGTTCGCCCTGGAATCGCTCCGGGCCGCGGGCGTCCCCGAGACCGACCCGGCCTTCCGCCGGGCGCTGGTCTTCCTCCAGCGGACCCAGAACCGCAAGGAGAACGAGACCGGGGGCGAGCCGACGGAGAAGCCGGGCGAGAAGGGGAAGGTCCTCGTCCGCTCCTCCGACGGCGGCGCGGGGTACCGCCCCTTCGACAGCAAGGCCGGGACCTTCGAGCGGCCGGACGGGAGGCTCGAGGTGCGCTCCTACGGGTCCATGACCTACGCGCTGCTGAAGTGCTACCTCTTCGCCGGGGCGGGGCCCGAGGACCCGCGGGTGCAGGACGCCGCCCGGTGGATCCGGAGGCACTACACCTGGGAGGAGAACCCGGGCTTCCCCGACCCCGCCCTCGGCCGGCAGGGGTACTTCTACTACTGCGCCACGGCGGCCCGGGCCCTGGAGATGCTGGGGGAGGGGGCCGCGGGTACCGGGGAGGACGGGAAGCCCCGGGACTGGCGGGAGGACCTCGCCGGGCGCCTCCTCTCGCTCCAGGGGGCCGACGGGTCCTGGGTGAACGAGGTGGACCGCTGGATGGAGGGACTCCCCGCGATCGCGACCGCCTTCGCGCTGAAGGCCCTGGCCCCGACGGTCCGGTAGGGGGGGCCAGAGCGTGGCCACGCCGGCCGCGGCGGTCCTGGCATGCGCCTCGGCCGTCGTCCTGGCGGTGGGGGTGCCCGCGCTGGCCTCGAGGAGGTCCGGGGGGCTCCGGAAGGCGGGGATCCTCGGCGGCCTGGTCCTCGGCTCCCTGCTCCTCGCCGGGATTGCCCTCGAGGGGCCTGACCGGGCCTTCCGGGCCCTCCTCCCGCTCGCGGGGTTCTCGGCGGCGGCGGCCGGGGGGTCCCGTTGGCTCGCCGCCTGGGGAGCCCCCCGGGCGGCGGCGGCCGGGCTCGCGGCGCTCGCCGGGTGCGCGCTCCTCGTCCTCCCCTTCCTCGGAGACCCCCTCGTGGAGCCCGGGCCCCCCGGGAAGTCCTCCCCCGCGTCCGTGGAGGCGCTTCTGGGCTTCTCGCCGCTGGCGGCCTCCGTGGGGGGGGGGCTCGGGGTGGACTACCTGCGGGCGCCCCTGGCCTACGGGGGGCCCCGGGGGCCGGGGCTCTCCCGGATAGGGGCCTTCCATCCCTGTCCCTATCCCGACCCGGCCCGGTCCGGGGCCCGGTTCGCCATCGCCGGGGTCGTGTTCCTCCTCCTTTGCGGTGTGGCGCCCGTCCGCCGCGCGGCGTAGGATCCCGGGGGTCGCCTCCCCGGAGGGCGCCCCCATGGCCACGGTGAAGAGGAAGGTCTTCCTCACCTTCCCCCAGAAGCTCATCAAGGAGCCCATCATCTACAACCTCGGCCGCACCTTCCCGGTGGTGACGAACATCCGGGGGGCGAGCGTCACCGACGAGATCGCGCTCGTCGCCCTCCTGCTGGAGGGGGAGGCGGCCCGGGTCGAGGAGGCGGTCCGGTACCTCAACGAAAAGGGGGTCAAGGTCGAGAACCTGGAGGACGAATAAAAGGGGGAAGGGCCGGGTAGGCCCGGGAGAGCTCGGAGTTCAGGAATCCACAACCTGTTGGGGGGGTACTCGATAGACTCCCCAAGAATCGTCCCGGAAGGTCCGGGACCGGGGTCGGTTTCCTCTTGACGGGAGCCCGGGGCTCACCTACCTTGTCCCCCGATTTCAGCCGGAGGACCGCACAGGGCACGCGACACCGTCGCGTAGGCGGGTCACCGGCAGGCGGCAGCAGAAGGAGGAACCCATGAAGATGGGCAGGTCTCTCGGACTCGCCCTCGCGGGGTGCGGTCTCCTTGCCGTCGCGCCCGTGGCGCGCGCGGACGAGGATCCGTCCCTGCAGGATCGGATCCGTGATCTCGAGAAGACGGTCCTCGAGCTCAAGGATCAGCTGGGGAAGCAGCAGGCGGCCGAACCGCTGTCCGTGCAGGTGGAGCGCTACCTGCAGGAGTCGGAGAAGGGCTCGCTGTGGACGGACATGAACGGCAAGCCCCTGGGGAAGGCCATCGACTCCGCCTGGATCCGGATGAAGCTGCGGTTCCGGCCGATGTGGTCGAAGAACCTCTTCGACTTCACCGACGGGGTGGACGACGAGGGCTTCATGACGCTGTTCCGCCACAAGCTGGGCGTCGGCGCGAGGCTCCACGAGAACCTGTCCTGCTACCTCGAGCTGGACATGGACGGGACCTGGGGCAACGAGTCCTCGGTCTCGGGCAACGACTCCGGCTTCACCGTGACCCCCCGCATGCAGCAGGGCTACATCGACGGACTGGCCGCGAAGTGGATCGGCGGCGGCGTCAAGACGCGGCTCGGGCGCTGGGAGATGGAGTACGGCGACGGCTACCACATCGGCGACCGCGACTTCACCCAGGGCGGGCTCGCCTTCGACGGCGCGCGGATCTCGAAGAACTGGGAAGGCTCGTCCTTCTCGGCCGACTTCATCGGCGCCAAGCTGGTGGACGGCTACAAGAACGGCACCCGCGCCTCCCCGGACGACTCGATCTACATGTTCGCCATCTACGGGAACTACTACGGCTTCGAGGGCAAGACCGGCATGCCCGGCGGCTTCGAGCCCTACTACACCCTCGTGAAGGACCAGGCCGACAGCCCCGGCTTCCTCCCGGGCTCCTTCAACACCCACGACATCCACACGCTCGGCGCCTACTGGTACGGCGACAAGGCCACCAAGGACAAGAGCGGGTTCGGGTGGAACATCAATCTGAACGGCCAGTACAACGCCGACCTGTTCTGGAGCACCGACACCCGCCTCATGTACACGATGTCGACGTCGAAGTGGAGCCCGAAGATCTTCGGCCAGTTCGCCTACGCGGCCGGCGACGGCGACATGCCCGGCGGCGCGGGGTACAACCCGCTCTGGCAGGACGGCCACGCGCGCTTCGGCTACTCCGACCTCTTCGGCTTCACGAACCTGATGGTGTTCGGGATCGGCTGCCACGTCATGCCGACCCAGGGCCTGACCTACGGCGTCGAGTTCCGCTCCGACCACATCGCCCGGACCTACGCGGGCGGCGGCCAGGGGAAGAACCTCGCCTGGGAGACGGACTTGGTCGTCAAGCACAAGTACTCCGAGAACGTGGACATCGAGGCGGCCTACGCGCTGGTCCACTGGAGGGACACGCTCAACACCGGCGGCGCGGACGACGTGCACATCGCCTACTTCAACGTGGTCCTCTCCTTCTAGACCTCGCACCGACGACGGCACCACGGGCCGGGCGGGAGACCGCCCGGCCCGTTCGATTCCGGTGTCCGCCGTGGCGGCTCCTCGCCGTCCGGAGCGGGTGAAGGCCGGTGCGAAAGAGGAAGAGGCAGGGGATCCGGAGCAGGATCGGCGAAGTACGGATTCACGGGTTGCGGACAGCCTCCTCGGGCGCTCCGTGCACGGCCTCCGGCCTTCACCCCCTCCGGACAGCGGAGATTCGTCCTGCGTCGATTCGTGCGGGTGAGGTCCGGAAGGAGCCGCCCACGGTGTCACCGGGGAGGATGTCCGCAATCCCCTGCCCCCGCCAGGCCGAGGTCCGTACGGATCCCCGGCCTCGGCTTCCCGTCCCCCGGACCTCACCCGCACGAGACAGCGAAGGACCCGCCGTGAGGGCCAATCCCGGAATCACGGGCCGGGTCCCGCACGCCGGTTACGATGGAACGTCCGTCGCGGGCGTCTCGCGGAGGCCTCCATGCCCGAACAGAACGTCATCTGCTGCCCCGGCTGCGGGAAGCGGTACTCGGTGCCCCCGGGCGTCCCCCCGGGGCAGTTCCAGTGCCAGGACTGCTCCTCGGTCGTCGTCTACGGCAAGGGCGGGGGGCCGCCGCAGGGGCACCCCGGGGGGGGCGGGTCCGCCAAGAGGGCAGGGAGGGCCGCGGCGGCCCGCCGGAGGATCCACGATCGCCGGCCGGAGGAGGACGGGGAGGGCGGCGAGCGCCACGGGGGGGGCGGCTCCTGGAGGCGGCGCGAACAGGCGAACCCCATGCTGTACCTCGCCGGGTTCCTCGTCCTGGCCCTGCTGGCGGGGGGCGGGTTCGTCCTCGTGAAGAAGAGCCGGCCCGCGGAGACGGCCGCGGCGCCCCCGCCGAAGGCGAGGCCCGCCGGCGGCGGCGGGAGCGTGGGGGCCGACGACGTCGCGGCGCCCGCCGGGGGGGAGGCCGCCCCGAAGGCCGGCCCCGCGCCGGCTGCGCCCGTCGACACGGCGGCCGCCGGGGGGGGAATCCGGGTCGAGTCCCGCAAGTCGGCGAAGTCCGAGGAGTACGAGAAGTTCGAGCCGGCCGCGAACCCCCCCACGGGGGGGAACTACGACAAGACCTCGGCCGCGCTCCGCATCATGCTGAAGCAGGACCGCGCCTCGGTCGTCGCCCCGCTGGACCACCTTCCCGACACCGCCCCGCAGACGCGCCAGAAGATCGACGAGGACGTGGCGATCATCGCCGATCCCATGGTGGGATCGGAGGCCCTGCGGGCGCAGAGGCGCCTGGTCCAGGTCGGTCGGGCGGCCATCCCGCGGGTGCTCTCCGCCGCCGCCAAGTACGACTTCAGCAAGTACAAGGGCATGGACGAGGCCCGGGACGGCTGCGTGGTCGCGGACGCCGTGGACGGCATCCTGCGGGAGGTCACCTCCTACGAGAAGTTCGCCCGCCTGCAGTACACGCGCGAGGGCAGGATCGACCAGTACCAGAAGACCATCGAGGACTGGTACGAGTGGTGGCTCAGCATGGGGCACAAGCGCGCCTCCTTCCCCCGGAAGCCGGCCGCCGGCGACGAGTAGCGCGCGACCCCGCCCGGGAGCCCCGGGTCGGGTACGGTATGGCCGTGGCCCCCTTCCGCATCCGCACCGACCTGGTTCCCTGCGGCGACCAGCCCGCGGCCATCGAGGCGCTGGTCGAGGGGGCCCGGGGGGGCCCCGGGCACCAGGTGCTGCTCGGGGTGACCGGCAGCGGGAAGACCTTCACCGTGGCCCACCTGGTGGAGCGCCTCGGGCTCCCGACGCTCGTGCTGGCGCCGAACAAGACGCTGGCCGCCCAGCTCCACGCCGAGTTCCGGGACCTCTTCCCGGAGAACGCGGTGGAGTACTTCGTCTCCTACTACGACTACTACCAGCCCGAGGCCTACCTGCCGTCGACGGACACCTACATCGAGAAGGACGCGAGCCGCAACGAGCGCATCGATCGGCTTCGCCACGCCGCCACCCGCAGCGTGCTCGAGCGGCCCGACGTCCTCGTCGTGGCGACCGTGTCCGCCATCTACGGGCTCGGCTCCCCCGGCTCCTACGAGGCGATGGGGGTGCGGGTGGCCCGCGGCGACGCCCTGGACCGGGACGACCTGCTCCGCGCGCTGGCCCGCATCCAGTACCGGCGCCAGGACCTGGAGCTCGGCCGCGGGGGCTTCCGGGTGCGGGGCGACACGGTGGACGTCTTCCCGGTCTACGAGGACGAGCGCGTGGTCCGGGTCCGATTCCTGGGCGACGGGGTCGAGGCGGTCTCCCTCGTGGACCCGCTCACGGGCGAGGCGCTCGGGGACCCGGGGGAGGCCGTCGTCCACCCGGCGAGCCACTTCGTGACGCCCCGGGAGTCGGTGGAGCGCGCCTGCGGGGCCATCGAGGCGGAGCTGGAGGAGCGCCTGGCGGAGCTCCACGGCGCGCGGAAGGCCGTCGAGGCCGACCGCCTGGAGCGCCGCACCCGCCACGACCTGGAGCTGCTCCGCACCGTGGGCTTCTGCCCGGGCATCGAGAACTACTCCCGCCACCTCGACGGCCGGGCCCCGGGGGAGCCGCCGGCCACGCTCTTCTCCTACTTCCCCCGGGAAACGCTCGTGGTCGTGGACGAGAGCCACGTGACCGTGCCCCAGCTGGGCGGGATGCACCGCGGCGACCGGGCGCGGAAGGAGGTGCTGGTCGACTACGGCTTCCGCCTCCCCTCGGCGCTCGACAACCGCCCGCTGCGGTTCGACGAGTGGGAGCGCCTGCTCGGGCGGGTCGTCCACACCTCGGCCACCCCGGGCCCCTGGGAGACGGCGAAGGCCGGCGGCCGCGTCGTCGAGCAGGTGATACGTCCCACGGGGCTCCTGGACCCGCCCGTCGAGGTCCGCCCCGCCCGGGGGCAGGTGGACGACCTCCTGGAGGAGTGCCGGGAGACGGCGGCGCGGGGCCGCCGCGTGCTCGCCACGACGCTCACCAAGCGCATGGCCGAGGAGCTGACGGACTACCTCCTGGAGGCCGGGGTGCGGGCGCGCTACCTCCACGCCGACGTCGAGACCTTCGAGCGCTCGGAGATCCTGAGGGACCTGCGCCTCGGGGCCTTCGACGTGCTCGTCGGCATCAACCTGCTGCGGGAGGGGCTCGACCTCCCGGAGGTGGAGCTGGTGGCCATCCTCGACGCGGACAGGGAGGGGTATCTGCGCAGTTTCCGATCCCTGATTCAGACCTTCGGCCGGGCATCCCGCAACGTCGGAGGACGGGTCATCCTGTACGCCGACTCCATGACGGAATCCATGCGGATCGCGATCCGGGAGACGGAGCGGAGGCGGGAGAAGCAGAAGGCCTTCAACGAGAAGCACGGAATCACGCCGCGGACCGTCCCCACTCCCATCCGGGCGCCCATGGAGGTCCCGGAGTCTGCGCCGTCCGTCGAGCCTCCTGCGGGAGAGCCGATGACTTCGGACGAGCGGCTCCGCAGAGTCCGCGATCTGCGCCGTGAAATGCAGCAGAAGGCCTCCCGCCTCGAGTTCGAGGAGGCGGCGCGGCTGCGCGACGAGGCGCTCCGCCTCGAGAAGGAGGAGACGGGGGCATGACCGGCCCCGCGGTGCCGGACGCGGTCGCGGAGAAGGCCGCGGCCCTCCCGCGGGGACCGGGGGTGTACCTCTTCCGGGACGGCGCCGGGAAGGTGCTCTACGTGGGGAAGGCGGCCGACCTCCGGGCCCGGGTCCGCCAGTACCTCGCGGGGGGCGACGGGCGGGCGCAGGTGCCGCACTTCCTCGCCCGGACGCGCGACCTCGACTTCCTCGTCACGCGGACCGAGGCCGAGGCGCTGCTCCTCGAGAACACCCTCATCAAGCGACACCGGCCGCCCTGGAACGTGCGCCTCAGGGACGACAAGGCCTACCCGTGCCTCCGCCTCGACCTCCGGCACCGCTTCCCGCGCCTCACGGTCGTGCGCCGGTTCCGCAGCGACGGGGCTCTCTACTTCGGCCCCTACGCCGACGCCGGGGCGCTGCGGCGGACGCTGCGGGCGCTGCGGACCGTCTACCCTCTCCGCTCCTGCACGGACTCCTTCCTCGAGAGCCGCACGCGCCCCTGCCTCTACCACGAGATCGGCCGCTGCAACGCGCCCTGCGTCGGGCTCGTAACCGAGGAGGCCTACGCGGCCGTGGTGAAGGAGGTGGTCGGCCTTCTCCGCGGCGACGTGAAGGGCCTCCTCGACGACCTCCGCCGCCGCATGGAGGCCGCCTCCGAAGGCCTCCGATTCGAAGAAGCGGCGCAGGTTCGCGACCGCATCGAGGCCGTCGAGCGCACCGTGGACCGGCAGTCCGTGGCCGGGGCCGACCGCGTGGACCGGGACGCCGTGGCCTTCCGGGCGGAGGAGGGGGCCTGGGAGGCGGGGGTGCTCTTCTTCCGCCAGGGGGCGGTGGCCTCCTTCCGGCGCCACCGGCTGCCGGTGGCCGCGGCCGGCGCGGCGAGCGATTCCGAGGCCCTGGCCGCCTTCCTCCTGCAGTTCTACGAGAAGGGGAAGGAGGTCCCCGGGGAGATCCTGCTGCCGCTGGAGCCGGCGGCGCGGGCGGCGCTCGAAGGGGTCCTCGCGGCGAAGCGGGGCGGTGCAGTCGCCCTCCGGGTGCCTGTGCGTGGCTTCCCCGCGGACCTCCTCGCGCTGGCGGAACGCAACCTCGTCGAGGCCCAGAGGACCGGGGACCCGGGAGGCGAGGGGGATCGGGCGGCGGCCGCGCTGGCGGCGCGCCTGGGGCTCGCGGAGCCGCCGCGGCGCATCGAGTGCCTGGACGTCAGCAACCTGGGCGACCGGGACGCGGTCGCCTCCCGCGTCGTGGCCGAGGACGGGCGGATCCTGAAGGAGGAGACGCGCACCCTGCTCCTGCGGACGCTGTCCGGCCAGGACGACTTCGGCGCGATGCGGGAGGCAGTGGCGCGGAGGCTCAAGGACCTGGACACCTTCGGCGGACTCCCGGACCTGTTGGTCGTGGATGGTGGGAGAGGGCAACTGAAAGCGGCTCAGAAAGGGGCGCAGGATGCGGGGGCGGAGGGCACGGTGCTGGCGGGCCTCGCGAAGGCCCGGCCCGGCCGCGGCGGGGACGGGGACCGGGAGCGGGTCTTCCTCCCCGGCCGCGCGCGCCCGGTGGTCCTCCCGCCGGGTTCCCCCGAGTGCCTGCTCCTGGAGCGCGTCCGGGACGAGGCGCACCGGGTGGCCATCGGGTTCCACCGGAAGCGGCGGAAGAAGTCCTCCTTCGCGTCCGTCCTGGACGGGATCCCGGGGCTGGGACCCAAGCGCAGGACGGCGCTCCTGCGCCGGTTCGGGTCCTCGATGGGGGTGGCGGCGGCGCCGGAGAAGGAGGTCGCGGGAGTGGTCGGCTCCCGGGCGCTGGCGGCCCGGGTGAAGGAGGCGTTGAAGGGGACCGCCGGCGAATCGCTGACGGGCGTCCGTCCCCCCTCCTAGACTAGGGAGGTTCCCGGAGGGGTCTCCATGAAGATCTTCGCCGACACCGCCGACGTGAACGAGATCCGGCGTCTTGCCTCCATGGGGCTCCTGGACGGCGTGACGACGAACCCCTCGCTCGTGGCGAAGGCGGGCCGCGACTACGCCGAGGTCGTGAAGGAGATCTGCGCGCTCGTGGACGGGCCCATCTCGGCGGAGGTCATCTCCACCGAGGCCTCGGGGATGGTGGAGGAGGGGCTCAAACTCGCTGAGATCCACCCCAACGTGGTCGTGAAGACCCCCATGGGCCCGGACGGGCTCAAGGCCTGCCGGGAGCTCACCCGGCGGGGGAAGCGGGTGAACATGACGCTGGTCTTCAGCGCGGGACAGGCGCTGCTCACGGCGAAGGCCGGGGCCTTCCTCGTGTCGCCCTTCATCGGGCGCCTCGACGACATCGCCGAGGACGGCATGGCCCTCATCGCCGACATCGTCGCCATCTACCGCAACTACGGCTACAAGACCCAGGTTCTCGTCGCGTCCGTGCGACACCCGATGCACGTCGTAGAGGCAGCAAAACTAGGCGCAGATTGCGTCACCTGCCCGCCCAGGATCATCGAACTGCTCATGCACCACCCGCTCACCGACAAGGGCCTCGCGGCCTTCCTCAAAGACTGGGAGAGCCGGAAGAAGGGGTAGAGGCTCCGTCCAGGATCCACGGGTCGAGTTGACGAGGGAACCTCCAGGGATAGGATCGCCGGGAGATGAGAGCCCGGATCCTGGCCGTTCTCGTCGCGGTTCTGGGGCTCTCCGGGACCGCCTCGGCGTTCCTGGTCTACACAGACGCCGTCCTGTGGGACTCCCTCAAGTATCGGCGGGGCAGCCTGAAACTGGCCCCGGGACCGGGGGACGAGGTTCTGATTCGCGAGATCGACCGCGTCCTCCGCCTGCTCGACTCCGGGTTCAGGACCGGCATCGCCGGGAGGATCCGTGTCAGCGACCGGGTCGCGGCCCGGCTTCGACGCGCGTTCCCGGGGGATGTCGAGTTCGAGTACTACCTGGCGCTTATCCGGACCCAGGTTGACCAGGCCGTCCGAGGAGACGCGCAGAGCCTTTCTGAGACCATCGACCATCTTCCCCCGGGCGAACCCCGGGACACCGCGCATCGGCTTCTCGGACCCGTCGACCGTCACCTGGAGGCGGCTTCGGCGGACCCCGAGCGTTCCGGATGGCACCTCTCCCGGGCCATGCTGTGCATCCTGGCGGCCGAGAGCGCCATCTCCGGTGGGAGGGAGGCCTACTTCCGGGCACGGATCCCCGGGAGCGATCCCTTCCGGCCGAACAGGCTGGAGGCGGGCGCGTTTTTCGGAATCCTCCTCCTTCCCGAGGGGTTCGTCGGGATCTCTGCGAGGGATGGTCGTTCGGTCTGGACAGAAGGCCGAGACTATCAGCCTCGGTACAGGGAGATGTCGCTGCTCTTCGGACCTTCCATCCGCGGACCCGGAACCTACTCTTTCGGCTCCGAGGAGCCCCTGTGCGAGTTCTACCACCGCAAGGACGGTCCTTCGGAGGCGGAGGAGGGGGCGGTCCTCTACTGCTCGGGCGGATGCAGTGGCTTCGAGCCCCGCACTCCCTCGGGGACGGTCACCATCCGGACATGGCTCCCCGGAGCCGGGATCATCGAGGGTTCGTTCTCGTGCACCGTGTTCCGGGGGCTGGCCACCGGCACACTGTCCAATGCCGAGGAGGAACTCCGCATCGAGGGAGAGTTCCGTTGCACGGATGTGTGGTAGAGCGAGTGTCGATGTCCAGGGAACCGACAAGGGACTCGCGGCATTCCTGAAGTATCGGGATCGCCGCGAGGAGTAGCCCGGGGCGGCGCCTACTTCCCCTTCCCGCCCCCCTGCTTCTCGAGCCACGCGAACCCCTTGCGGATGCGGGGGTAGATGGGCCCGCCGGTCCAGCCGTGGCCACCGGGGTATGTGGAGAACTCGACGGCCGCCCCGTGCTTCTTCAGGGCGTCCCGCGCCTCCCCTGCGTACTTGAAGAGGCAGACCTTGTCGTCGGGGGAGTGCTCGATGTAGAAGGCCCGCCCCCGGGCCGCCTTGAGCGGCGGGAGCTTCGAGGGGAAGAAGACCGACATGGAGACGTAGGAGCCCGTGACCGGGGTCTTCTCCTGAAGCGCGATGGCGTAGGCGGCCGGCCCGCTCGAGGACCAGGAGAGCGTGAAGACCGAGGCCGGGTCCACGCGGTGCCCCTTCTTCACCTCCTCGACCACGGAGCCGACGAACTCCTCCGTCGTGAACTCCATCTTCGGGACGGGGGAGAGCTTCGTCGGCCAGACCACCTCCTGCCCCTCGGTCCACTTCAGGGCCACGGGCTGCGCGACGACGTACTCCTCCCCCAGACCGTGCCGCAGGATGTTCTTCACGAACCCCGCGAAGTCCGCGCTCCCCGATCCCCCCGGGAGGACGACCGCCAGGCGCCAGCCCCACCTGGGCTCCTTCGCCCCCGGGAGCGGCCCGTGGAGGAGGTAGCGCCGGTGCTCGTCCTTCTGCGCCCGGAGGTCCTGCGAGGGGACCTCGGCCTCCTTTGCCTCGGGGGCGGGCTTCGGGTCCTCGTCTCCCGCCGATGCCGGGGAAGAGAAGGTGACGGCGGCCGCGGAGAGAAGGGCGAGGGCCCCGAGTGCGCGGGCGAGGTGGCTCATGGGAGCGCCTCCGATGCGGATCCGGCCGAACGGAGATCCTAGCCTTGGATCCCGGACCGCGACAATGGCGCAGGACGACTCCGGCGGGTGGCACTGCCGTGAGAAGGCGGGATCGGGTTCGGCATTCACCCCCGCGGGTGGTACTGCCGGTGGATCTTCCGAAGGCGCGCCGCGTCGGTGTGGGTGTAGATCTGGGTGGTGGAGACGCTCGCGTGGCCGAGCATCTCCTGGACGCTCCGGAGGTCCGCCCCGCCCTCCAGCAGATGGGTCGCGAAGGAGTGGCGGAGCGTGTGGGTGGAGGCGACGGTGCGGATCCCCGCGGCCCGGAGGTGGCTGCGCACGAGCCGCCAGACGTCCTCGCGGAGCATGGGCTGGCCGGCCTTCGTGAGGAAGAGCACCTGCGCCTTGCCGTCCCCGGCGAGCCGGGGCCGCCCGTGGGCGATCCAGGACTCCATGGCCGCCCGCGCCCGCGCGCCGAAGGGCACGAGCCTCTCCTTGCTCCCCTTGCCGATGACCCGCAGCACCCCGAGGTCGAAGGAGACCTGGTCCTGGCGCAGCCCCGCGACCTCGCTCGCCCGCAGGCCGCAGGCGTAGAGCACCTCGAGGATGGCCCTGTCGCGGCGGCCGAGGAGCGTGCGCGGGCTGGGGGAGCGGAGCAGCGCCTCCACGTCCTCCCGGGCGAGGACCGCGGGGAGCCGGCTCCAGAGTCGCGGCGCGTCCACCCCGGCCGTGGGGTCGGCCGGGGCGCGGCCGTCCGTGACGAGGAACCGGTAGAGGGCCCGCAGCGCCGCCAGCGCCCGGGAGAGCGAGCGGGGCGAGAGCCCGCGGGCCCTCTCCGCGGCCATGTGGTCGAGGACGTCGTCGCGGCCCGCCTCGGCGGGCTTCCTCCCCGACTTCTCGATGTGGGCGAGCCAGCGGGCGACGTCCCTCCCGTAGGCCCGGACGGAGTTCTCCGAGAGCCCGGCCTCCGCGCGCAGGCAATCCGCGAAGTCGCGAAGGAGGGACGGGGAGGAGGCGGGGAATGCCATCGGCTCCTTCATCGGCGAGGGGCCCGGCCGCCATGAGGACCCGGAACCTAACTAATTGAAAGTAAGCAGGTTGCATCCGGCCGAATTCCGTGCCGGGGGAGGGGGGGGATGGCTACAATCCCGCACCCTTGCCGGGACCGCGGTCTGGGAATCCGGGTCCCGCCACGAGCGGCCGTTCAACCACGAGAGGGGATCCCGTGACGAAAAAGAAGCCCGCAGCGAGGCCGGCGGCCCGCAAGGCCGCCTCCGGGGGCACGCGCAAGGCCGCTCCCCGGGCGGCGGTGATCGCCTGGAGGCCCGCGAAGGGGGCGCCGCTCCGGGTTCCCGAGAAGCCGGTCCGCCCGCGCCCCAAGTGCCCCTTCGGGCGCCGGGAGCTGGACGAGTTCCGCCGGGGCCTCCTCACCATCCGCTCCAACCGAATCGGCGACAAGGAGAGCCGCGAGAAGGAGGCGCTCAAGGCCGCGGGCCAGGACGTGTCCGTGGACCACATGGCCGACTTCGGCTCCGACAACTACGAGCAGGAGTTCACGCTCGGGCTCCTCGAGCAGGACATCGAGACGCTCCGGGACATCCACGACGCGCTCATGCGGATCCGCGACGGCTCCTTCGGCCTGTGCGAGGAGTGCCTGAAGCCCATCCGGAGGGCCCGCCTCAAGGTCCTCCCCTACGCCCGGCTCTGCGTCGAGTGCAAGTCGAAGGAAGAGTGAGGGTGCTACCATCGGGGTCCTCCCCGGCCCCGGAGCCGAGCCTGCCGTGAGCGACTGGAAGCCCCGCCGCACCGCCCTCGCCGTCGGAGCGGTCGCCGCCCTCCTGGACGTCGTCACGAAGTCCTGGGCCTTCCGCGCGATCCCCCTGGAGACGAGCGTCCCGGTCGCCGGCGACTGGCTCCTGTTCCACACCCGCTACAACAGGGGGCTCCCCTGGTCGCTGGGCGCGGGCCGGCTCCCGACCGAGATCATGCGTTTCCTCCTCCCGGCAGTCTCCGTCCTCGCGGTCGTCGTGCTGGCCGCCATCCTCCGGAAGACCGACCCGCGGGACCGGCTGAAGTCCTGGGGGCTCGCCCTCATCCTCGGCGGCGCCGCGGGGAACCTCTGGGACCGGGGGTGGACCGCGCTGGACGCCTCCCACGGCGGCGTGCGCGACTTCATCCTGCTGCCGAACATCGTCTTCGGGAACCCCTTCCCGGCCTTCAACCTGGCCGACGCCTGGATCACCGTCGGCGTGGCCTTCGTGGGCTGGAGGATCCTCTTCGAGAAGGAGCCTGCGCCGTGCGACGGTCCCCCCGCCCCCGCCGACGCCCCCGCGAAGGACGCCGCGGAGGTGCGGGCATGAGCCCGAGGATGGAGGTGTCCCTCGGTCCCCTGCACCTCCGGAACCCGGTCATGACCGCGTCCGGGACCTGCGGGAGCGGGCTGGAGCTGCTCCCCTTCGCGGACCTCCGGGCGCTGGGCGCGGTGGTGGGGAAGACCGTCACGCGCCGGCCCCGCCCCGGGAACGAGCCGCCGCGGACCTTCGAGACGGCGTCCGGGATGCTGAACTCCATCGGCCTGCAGAACCCCGGCATCGACCGCTTCCTCGCGGAGGTCCTCCCCGAGGTGGCCCGGGCGGGCTACGTCTTCGTGGCGAACGTCGCGGGGGAGGATCCTGCGGACTTCGCCTCTTTGGCGGAACGCATCGATGCGGCGCCGGATCGAAGTGCCGTGGCCGCCATCGAGGCCAACCTCTCCTGCCCCAACGTGGCGGGCGGGCTCGACTTCTCCATGGACCCGCGCCTGGCGTCCGAGGTGGTCTCCCGGATGCGGCGGGCGACGCGCCTGCCCCTGCTGGCGAAGCTCTCCCCCAACGTGGCGGATGTCCGGCCGCTGGCCCGGGCCTGCGAGGAGGCCGGGGCCGACGCGGTGACCCTCGTCAACACCTACCTCGGCGCGGCCGTGGACTGGCGCCGGCGCCTGCCCGTCTTCGGCCGCGTGATGGCCGGGCTCTCGGGCCCCGCCATCAAGCCGCTCGCCCTCTTCCAGGTCTGGCGCGCGTCCTCGGCGGTGCGGATCCCCGTGGTCGGCATCGGCGGGATCCAGACCGCGGAGGACGCGCTGGAGTTCCTCTGCGCCGGGGCGAGGGCGGTGCAGGTGGGGACCGCGCTCTTCCGCTCCCCGACGGCGGCCGGGGATCTCCTGGCGGGGATGGAGCGCCTGCTCGGCGAGGCGGGGGTCGCCGACGTGAACGACCTCGTGGGGTCGCTCCGGCCCCGGGCGGAGGCGCCTTGAACCTCCGCGACGTCACCGGGGCGATGCTGCGCGAGGCGGCGGCCATCTACCTCGAGGAGGCCTACGGGACCGTCGCGCCGCGCCGCCGCGTCCCGGACCTCTCGGGGGTGGGCCGCGTCGAGGAGGCCCTCCCGCTCATGGACGACGAGGGGCGCCGCCACGGGGACGGGCTCCGGGCGCGGCGGTGGGTGCTCCGCCTGGGGAACTCCCGCTACCCCAACATGAAGCTCTCGCTGGAGGAGTACCTCCTCGCCGACGAGTTCGTCTTCGCCGTGGACACCCACGACGCGTCCATCGTCCTCCCCGGGGACCCGGACGAGCCGGCCTGGCGGGAGATCCGGCGCTGGAACCTCGCGCTCAAGCGGCGCATCGAGGAACGCTGGCGGAAGGCGGGGCTCCCGACCTACGCGGCGCTGCGCGCGGTCCTCGCCCGCCCGGCCGCGGGTCCCCGGCAGGGGCCGCCGCGGGGGACGGTGCTGGTGGTGGACGACGAGCCGGCCATCGCGGACACCGTGGCCGCGGTCCTCCAGGGGGAGGGGTTCCGGGTGCGCAAGGCGTCGGACGGGACCGAGGCGCTGGAGGCCCTGAAGACCCTCCGCCCCGACCTCATCCTCATGGACTACGAGATGCCCGGCATGAACGGGACCGAGGTCTGCGCCCGGATCCGCCGGAGCAGGCGGGACCGGGACATCCCCATCCTCCTGGCCACGGCCGCCATGGTGGACCTCGCCGCCATCGCCGATGCCGACGGCTTCCTCGTCAAGCCCTACCAGAGGGAGATCCTCCTCTCCTTCGTGAAGAGCCTCGCCCGCCGCGCCGCCCCCGCGGCCGGGGTGC